>MDTB01050684.1_pt1 | contig 57240 bp, 60 predicted proteins | sample 811161 | NCBI WGS metagenome assembly MDTB01 (sample SAMN05326650, study PRJNA326480) | marine metagenome | isolation source: seawater | place: Mediterranean Sea | collected 2009 | reverse complement strand
TCAATGACTTACAATCAAACGCAACTGATTCAAAATCCGTTGAACTTCGGTTCATGTCCGTTCGAGTCGGACTAGGGGTACCATTGTTTTAAAAACAGAAGTAATTTTTAATTAACGTATGATTGTAGATTTTTTTTGGCATATAACATTTTAGGATAATAATGTTGTTCAAGATCCTCTAGCAGCCAATCATCATTAATTGAATCCATTTTAGTGAATAATAAGTTAGGAATCCCATATAACTTTAAGTCAGATTTATGAGGAATGTATTTCGGTAAACCGCCACTTGGATCTAAAACAAACATTTCTAAGCCATATTTTCTCATATGAACTCTGATAGTATTTAAAGAATCGTTTAATCTAGCCAAACAATGAGGAGCATATTCAACAATCCAATATCGAACGATATCGTTTTTAAGTAGAGATTGAGATCCACGAAGAATTTGTCCCTCGTAACCTTCAACATCAATTTTCACAACTTTTATTTTTTTATCATTAATTTCTTTATCTAATGTGGACGTTTTTAAACTCTTCCAATCTAAATTTTCATTGTCAGGTTGCTTAACACCATAAGATGTTCCTGAGTCATGCGAAGAAAAGTGAAAAAAAATTTCCTCACCATTATTCTCACCAAGAATAATTTTTTTAAGTTTTATATTTCTAAAATTGTTTAGTCTTGTATTTGCCATCAATTCTTCTGAGCTTTCTTTTCCAGGTTCAAATGCAATAACTTTACCATCAGATCCTACCAGTGAACCCATTAATAATGAATGCATTCCTATATTAGCACCAATGTCAACACATGTGTCTTTTGGACTTATAATGCGTGTTAAGAAAAGACCAATATCATTTTCATAAAAAAATCCCTTTCTTATCCATGACTCAATAGTTTTATGATTATTTTTTTCTGGATAAAAATTATATTTAAACTCTTTTTGATACAATTTTTTTGTCAAAATATTTTTTTCATTTAAATAATAGCTATTATAACTGTATTTGAGAAGCTTTTGTTTTTTCAACATAATTGAAATTAGCAATATTTATACCAATGAAATTTAAATAATTAGTTCAAATCCACATTGATCGATTTGATAAGAATTTAAGAGATAGAGTAATGAATCTCCCAACTATTAAATAATTATTTTAAAAAGTTTGATAGAAAAAACTTTTTGTTTCTAAATTAACTGCTTAAAACCAAACGCCGTTGATTCAAAATTCGTTGAACTTCGGTTTATGTCTGTTCGAGTCGGACTAGGGGTGCCATAATAAAAGAATTATTTTGCGAATTATCAAATCTTAAAATAAAATATAGATAAAATGAAAAAAAGTATTGCCGTAATAGGTGCTGGTTTATCGGGAATCACTATTGCCTCCCTGATTAAAGAAAAATTCGATGTCGAGGTCTTTGAAAAATCTAGAGGCGTGGGTGGAAGGATGTCAACTAGAAAAGAACTTCCATTTATTTTTGATCATGGCGCACAATTTTTTAAAATTAAATCAATTATTTTTAAAAATTTTGTTTCAGAATTATTTTCCAAAAAAGTTATTCGGCCATGGAAGTTTAAACTTGCATATTTTGAGGGAAATCACTTGAGGCAAATTAAAAAAATACGAAATGCAGATGAATTTTTTGTTGGAGTTCCAAATATGGACTCAATTGTAAAATATATTTCTAATAATTGTAATGTGATTTTAAATACTAAAATTGAAAGAGTAATAAAAAAAAACGATGGATGGTATCTTTATGACCAAAATAAAAAATCTCATGGTAAATATGATTGGGTTATATTAAGTCTTCCAGCGGAACAATGCTTAGAACTGATAACAAAGAAAATTTCCTTTTATCCCTTAGTTGAAAAGATAAAAATGAAAGGTTGTTTTTCTTTGATGGTTGGTATGAATGAATCTTTATGTTTGGATTACGATGCAGCGTTAATCGAAAATAAAGATATTGCATGGTTAGCCATAAATAATTCAAAACCATTTAGAATTAAAAAACATTGTTTGTTGATAAACTCTTCATTTGAATATGCAGCTAAAAATATTAGTTCCTCAAAAGAAAAGGTTCTTAAACATCTACTAAATGTAACAAGCAACCTAATAAATTGTAAACTATCTAACCAAACTATGACAAAAATTCATCAATGGATGTATGTTGAAGCTGAGAGGCCTCCCGTTCAAAATTATTTTATTGATCATAGTGAAAAGATTGCAGTTTGTGGTGATTGGTTAATTAATAGCAGGGTTGAAGGAGCGTTTCTTAGTGCAAATGAACTTTCAAAAGAAATTATTTAATTAACTCCTTTTTAAAATCCAACCTCGCTTCTTATTCTTAGATTTGTCAAATTTCAAAAATCAATGTATAGAAAAATTTATTTTCAGATATCAGTAAAGGCATCCAAGAGTTTAGGGATTTTCTCCCAAAAGGAAGGAAGTTTTTTCTTGAATGCCCAATAATAATTTTTTATTTTGCAAATTGAATTTAAGTTTTTTTTCATAATGTCAAATATTCATAACATTAATAAGAAAAATAAATTATTTAAAACTTGATAACCCTTTTTGGGTTTAACATCAAAATACTTGATAAGACCAAACAAACAATAGCTACAAAAATCGAACTTTTGTATTCATTTTCCAAGTCAATAAGAATACCTGAAATATATGGACCTAATATTTGACCAAAGCTAAATGCAGTTGTCATAATAGCAACAGAAACATTAACATTTCCAACGAATCTTTTTTTCCCTTCGATAAGGACTAACGCCACAGACCCTGGAACACCAATACCGTATAACAAACAAGCAATTAAAAAGTAATTTTGATTATTACTAAAAAATAAAAATAAGACACCTAAACCTACTGTTGAACAAGAACAGAATAGTAAAAAATCTATGCTCATCTTTCTTGATGCCAAGTTCCAAATTAGAACTGATGGAATTGCAAAGAGTCCTACAATAGTCCAAGAAAGATATTGATATGATGAGATCTCAAATAAATCTTTGGCTATTGCACTTATGAATGTTCCAAAAATTATATAACCCACACCAAAGAAGAAATATCCAAATGATATAGTTATAAAGTCTCTCGTCAATTTGCTATTAATCGCAATACTTTTATCATTTTTTAAAACTAATTGTTTAGGAATAAAAATAATTATAGGAATGCATAATAAAATCCCAATAAAACCAATAAACATCCATTGATAATTCCATGAAAATTCTGCAGTTGAAATAATCCATACAGTTATAGTTCCAATAACTATACCAAACCCTATCCCACAAAAATGATAAAGTTGTAAAGTTTTGTTATTAGAATCTTTAAAGAAATTGAACATTAATGATATTGTAAAAACAAAGCCAAAAGCACTTGATATACCGCATAAAAACCTTAAAAGCATGAAGAGTTTTATGTCTTTAGTAAACCCCATTAAATAAATTGTAATTACAGAAAATATTGAAGAAAAAATAATTATATTTCTAACATTACCAAGTTTCCAAATGATTGGAATAATTGAGCCAATAAGATAACCAAAATAATTATATGAGGATATTATGCCCATTGTTGTTGAACTTAGATTGAGGTCATTCTGCATATTGGGCAATATGGGAGTGTAGATAAATCTTCCAAAACCAATAGCTATCAAAGTTGAGCAAATCCCTGCTAAAATAATTTTTAAATTTTTATTTGAATCTTTCATATCGATAATTAAATACTATTGTATATATAATTACGCAATCATACTCTTTACTTTTTTATGAAAACAATCTCTACTTTGTTAGTCTTGATATATATAGCTATTCCTCTTGTTGCAAAAACTCATCACAAAATCGATAATCCAATAATAAAATTTTCAGAGTCACCGAAAATAAGGAATATTTTCTTAGAATGGAGAGGTCATATCAATCTTGATAGAAAAAAAGATAATCATGAAAGCTATCATCAAGTTTTAGAATTTGGAAAAGGATGGAATAAAAGACATGAAACAGATATTGAACTTCATATTGCTGATTTAAAAAATAGCTCGTTAGCAATTCCAACAGTCAAATTTCAAAACAAGTTTGGTGTCATCAATAATAAAGATTTTTTATTTTCTACTTTTTTTTCATTTAATTTTGCAACTGAAAAAAATGGTTCCGATCAAATAGAATATAAATTTCTGTTCCAAAATAAATTTAAATATTTTATCATTAATAATGGTTTTGGTTTTTACAAAAATATAAATGGAACAAAATCAAAAAACACAATTTTAAAATATTTCCCTTTAATTTATTTCAAAAAACCAATTATATCTGACCTTCATCTAGCAATAGCAGGGAGCAGTGACTTTGGGGAAATTTCAAAGTTTGATACGTATACTAATCAAAAACATCAATATGGTTTCGGAATAAAAAAAAGTTTTCAAAAAGGATCTAAAAATGAATTTGATCTAACAATCGCTTATCTAAAAGGATTGAATTCAAATTCTTTTGATCAATCCCTTATATGGTATCTAAATAAATCGTTTTAATCTGTATTTAGTGACGAGATTGAAGAATTAATTTTGATTTTATTATTTAAATAAACAAACAATTCTATGGATATATGGTTAGCGGATTCTATCTTTCATGAATAACTTATTTAGAATCAATAAATTTCATTCCTTCTTCGCTAGAAATAATTGGTAATTTTGGGTAATGCTTATTGTAGAAAAAATTAAATCTTTTATCTCGTAATTCATTTATTGCCTTATATTTGTAATTTTTCTTTTTCTTTAAAAGACCAACACCATGATCAACATTTACAATTCTGAATTCAAGATTTTTTGACATATTGAGTTCCACTGCAACCTTCCAAACATCCCCTGTCCATGTTTTAGTTCTTTGTGGTACATACTCTTCATCGGCATTTTGTGGAATTAAATCATGCAGTAAAATTATTCCGGTCGGCTTTAAAAATTTTAGTGAATTAATACAATCTCTTTGACATTGTTTATAATGATGCAATCCGTCTATAAAAATTACATCAAAGTATGTTTTATTTTTTGAAAAGAACTCATCACTTGTCATTCTTAAATTACCGCCACTAGATGGATCAACACCATATTTATTCTTTTCTGATAAATATATAGTATCAAAAACAGAATTTTGAAAAACTCCAATTTCTAAATATTTAGCTGTTCTTTGCGGGAATTTTCTTAATGCTCTATGAATAAAACTTATTCTATTAAAATTGGATTTATCAAAAATTACTTTATTTGGACTTTTTAAGTTGAACTTTCTTTTTACATACCAAAATAATCTAAATTTTTTTAAGTTTTCGAGATCATACATTTTATTAATCTTTGTAGTTAAAATCAGATTTATATAATTTATTTAAATTTTTTATTATTGGAAGAAGAAAAAAAAATATATAAACACCAAATAATTTAATGTAAAACCTCCAATATCTATTTTTAGAGATAATTTTAGATCTTATGTAAATAAATTTTCTTGAGAAAATTTCTTTTTTAAATTGGGGAATTAGAAAATTTAAGTGTATTAAACTATTACTTTTGTTAGTTCGTTTCACGTATTGTAAATATTTATTACGTGGTTTCATCAACGTAAAAACTCTTTCTATCTTTCTGATCCTGAAAGGATTAGAAACAATATTTTTTACTTTAAAGAAAGGGAGTGCTTTTTGTAAAAATAAATTTATACAATCCTCTTGCGAGTGAATATCTCTCTTAAAGTTTGGGAGTAATACGCTGTATTTCATACCTTTTGAAATTAAGCCTTGCGTCAATCCAATCTCATATTTTTTCACTAATTCACTTTTAGATTTTTGTTTTTCTATATTCGAAAAAAAATCTTTGAAAAAAATATTTTCAATACACTTACTCTTTATAAATAGAAAATAGCTTTGAATATGAAAATTTTTTCCGCATCCTGCTGAAGTTATACCCCAAAAATCACATTTCTTATGCTCCATTTTTTTAAGTATAGCTTTAATTCCATCCATAGGTCCTATTGTCGAATCATTAACCAGTAGGATATTTTCTTTCTTTTTTTTTTGTAAAAAGTTTAGGCCCAATTTCCAGCTTCCAAAATCCATTTCCTTGTGTTCATTAATAATTATCTTTTCCACAAAACTTATTTTTTTTAGTTCATCTTTATGAATTTTCACATTGCTTACGAAAACTATAGAAAAAAATGAATTATAATTTTTTAATGCATCGATCACATGAAAATCAATTATTCCCATTCTATCGAAAAAGGCATAAATTAAATAATTTTTATTTTTAGGATTCATGTATTTACAAAACTTTGCAATAAGTAAAAATCATATTTTTTCTTAAATTCAATTAAAAATTATACCAAATTTATACCTAACTTTAGAAATATAATGTAATTAATAATTTTATTTTAAATATTAGAAATTGATTAAATTAATGAAAAATCAGTCTTTTAGTAAGATTAATATCTGTTTTATTAAGAATATAAATTACTTGTTAATGAGCGAATCCTTAAGAATATTGATTTTAAAACTATCTTTTAATATTTTTTGAAAATTTAAGGAGATTTTTTATGTGCCTCAGAATAACTTGAAAATAATCGAGTCTTTTCTCAAAATAGTAGTCTTTATATGAATATTTAAAATCTTCAAATATACATTTCATAACTGTATTGACAACAATCATTGGGTTGCACTGACCATTTTTTGTTCCAATCGGCCCTGGCATGAAATTTAAAAAAGTACATTCTTCATTGTCATTAGAAAATGATCTTGTTGCATTGTACACGGCCCCTTTTGATGAATAATAATCAATATGTCTTCTACCACCGAAAATTGAAGATCTGTTTAAAAGATTAATAACCATTCCCTTGGTTTCTAAATCTTTTAAAAAATATTTAATAAAAAAAATAGTTGATAAAGAATTAATAACATATGTTTCGTAAATTCTCTTATCGTCAGAATTATTAACAAAATCTGAGAAATTACTCATTGTACTAACTGCAGCATTATTAATTAAGATACTGGGTGTCCCGTATTTTTTTTTTATTCTTTTAAAAAAACTCCTAATAGAATTTGAACTCTTAAAATTAACATAATATCTTCCTTTTATATTCTTTTTCGACGTGACTAAAATTGGAATTAGGTTTTTATTGATTATTAGTTTTTTTGAGATCAAATTTCCTATATTACCAGTCGAACCAGTTAGGATAATGATCTTTTTCACTTAACTTTTGACTCTGAGGATTGCTCTCCTAGAAAACTTTCCATATAAACAATAACTCTGTAGATAAAAATCTTCAAAAAATTTATTCTCAGAAATCCTTTCTGCCCTCTAAAATAATTAAAACTATGAATAGCAATTTTTGAAATAAAATTAAGTTGTCTATTACTTATTTTTTTAGTTAAAGAAAGATCATTTCCCGAACTATGACAAGACAACTCCTCAAAAAAAGACTCCGGATCTTTCTGCTTTAAATTGAGATCAAGTATTTTTAACTTAACACCTCTATTATAGGGATCAGTCCCAGGAATCGGAATTGGAAGATTAAAATTAGCTTCGTCTAGGTCGAGGTATTGTGATAATTCGATGGACATGTAGGTACCTTTAACACTATCGCCTGGCATACCTAGTAGAAAATAACCACGAGTCTTAATTCCAATCTTTTTGCAAAAGTTAATAATTTTTTTGGCTTTATCCCAATCTTTGAACCTTCTATTTACTAAATCTAAAACATCGGGGTTTGCTGATTCTATACCCATAGACATTTTTGTACATCCCGCCTTTTTCATCAAATTTAGTGTTTCCTCATTAATATGATTAAGGTGAGTTTCACATTGCCATGAAATATCTATTTTATTCTTTATTATTAAATCACATATTTCTTTCAATCTTTTAATATCTAAACTTAAGATGGGATCATGAATTGTTATTTCTTTAAAACCAAACTTTTTGGTCAAGTATTGTAACTCTTTGATAACTGTTTGTGGTTTTTTTGCTCTAAATTTATTTTTCTGTGATAAAAAATATGGACAATAAGAACAGCCAACAGGACAACCGCGTTGTGTTTGAATTATCAATGCATCAAGTTGGGAAAAGTCTACTAAATCATATGCTGGGGGTGGAATAAGATCCATTTCAGTATACTTAATTTCTTTATTAAGTATTTTGTATTCATCAGAAACTAAGTCATGCTTTCCTGGAATAGATTTTTTATCTTCAATAATATCTAATAATACTGACTCAATTTCACTCACAATAATTGAATCATAAAATTTCTGATTCTTTACTAAATCTAAAATCTCGTTGGATGAAAAGACCGGGCCAAAAACAATGAATTTTGATTTAGGCCATTCATTTTTTAATCTTTTACATATTTCAATATCTGAATTTATCGTACCGAAACTGGTTCTTATAATTACCTTTTGTGGATCTTTAATTTTATTAGAAAGCCTCGTGAAATAAGAATCAAAATCTTTAGAGTCAAAAAACTGATCGTCATCTAGGAAAAATTTAACATTATTTTTCTTCAAAATTGCTGCACCATACAATAGGTCGCAAATTGGGAGAACTTTTCGCTTTTTATTTAGATCTCCACTTCTTTTGACTTTATAACCCATCCCAGATTGCATTTCCTTGTGAACAAGGTAATTTCTATCAAAAAATGGTAAATTAGCCAGCAATACCCCTTTGTCTATCAAAATTAAACTCCGTTATTTTTTATATTCATCATAAAACAATCTATCATTTGATGCACAATAATATTTTATAAAAGTATGATACAAAATTTAATTATCTTTTTGTATTGTTTATTTAAATATTAAATATTTAAATTGGACTTATATAAATTGACTTTATTCCGATATCTTCCTCAAAACTCTTAGATAATTTTTTATCTTTTTCTTACCTTCCTTATGGGATTTTCTCCAAATAGGTAGTACTTCTTTTAGTTTAAAAAAACCCTCGTTTGTTAAAGCTAAAAGGTTTCCATTAATATCTTTCCTTATAATTTTAATTAATTTTTTACGGGTTAATATAGATAAATTTCTTCTTATTGTTGAAATTTCTAAATTTAATAATCTTGCAATTTTTGAGGTTTCTAATTGATTATAAATATTTAAAATTGCTAAGATAGGTATTTGAGTTGAATTAATATCATTAGATTTCAAGGAATTATTGTAATCGTTTGTTAATTCTCTTGCCATTAACCTTAAATTAAAACAAGCACATTGGCTTAATTCGTTCATCTTAATAATTTTTTTCATAGTTACTAAATAATTATAATACTTTACAAAATTTTTAAAGTAACTAAATTAATAAATGTATATACCCGCGTATATACATTTAATAAAAAAAATATATAGCCAGTTAAGTAATTATGAAAATTGATAAATTTAATTTAAGTGACAAAACATACATTAGGTATAAAAAATTAGGAAAAGGTAAGCCTATCCTTCTTCTTCATACATTTAGAAATAGACTGGAATATTCTGATAAACTTGCTGAATTACTAAAAAATAATCATACAGTTTATTCTATTGACCTTCCAGGATTTGGTGATTCTCCAATAAATACAAAGACCAATTACGATCTTGGGTTTTTTACAGACACTATCGTTATGTTCATCAAAGAATTAAAAATTAAGAATCTTGAAATAGCAGGCGAATCTATTGGAGCAGTTTTAGCCGCTAGTGTGTCAACAAATATTCCCAGAATAGTAAAAAAAATCTTTATGTTCAATCCTTATGATTTTGATTCTTATTTTGGGGAAGGTATTGCAAGAGGTAACTTTTTTGCTAAATTTATTTTATTTCATGTAAGTTTGCCACTAATCGGTAATTTTTTTGCAAGCTTAGAAAATAAATTTATCCTTAAAAATATAATGAGTGGCGGTTTTTTTGATTCAAAATTTTTGTCAAATGAGTATTTAAGTCTACTTTGCACTTCATTAAAAAAAAAGGGGTATGTTTATCACTTCCGAAACGTTCTTTCAAATTTCAGTAAATTTAATGGAATTAAACAATTATATGAAGATGTTTCAGCATCTAAGTATTTAATTTATGGACGACATGATTGGGCTAAAGAATCAGACAAACTAGAAACTACAAGACTTTTAAAACTTCGCAAGTATCAAACCATAGATAATTCTGCTCACTTCTCTTTTTTCGAAAATCCATTGGAAGTGTCTAAAATTATTAACTCGTAGATAATTAGACAGAAAGAATGATATATGGTTAATTTAATATCAATAAATAATTATTTAAATAGGAGGGTTTATGCAAAAAGTAGCTTTTATATCCGGTGCAAATAGGGGCATTGGGTTCGAAACTTCAAAAAAATTAGCTGAGCAAGGCATCAAAGTTGTTTTAGGTTCAAGAGATATAGACAAGGGTAAAAAAGCAGTCGAAGAATTGTTTTCGATGGGATTTGAAACTGATTTAATTGAATATGACGCGTTTGATGTTAACGCACCCCAAAAAGTTTATGATTATATCTCAGAGAAATATGAAAAATTAGATATATTGATTAATAATGCTGGAGTTCTATTAACAGGAGATTTATTTGTTACTAATAGTTCAACGGTCAGTGATAAAGATTTAAAGGATACATTCCAAACAAATCTTTTTTCTGTTATTTCACTAACTCAAAAATTATTACCATTAATCAAGAAATCAGATGCTGGAAGAATAGTGAATGTTTCAACAATCTTAAGCTCATTAACACTTCATTCTGCCAAAGACTCTCCAATAGCTCCCGCTAAAGAATTTGCATACAATTCTTCAAAAACTGCTTTAAATGCTTACACAATACATCTTGCACTTGAACTCAAAGACACCAAGATTAAAGTTAATTCTGGTCATCCTGGATGGGTGAAGACAGAATTGGGTGGGCCAAACGCTCCAATGGAAGTAAAGGATAGTTACAAAACTTCTTTAAGACTAGCAACATTAAATGATGATGGTCCCTCCGGCGGTTTGTTCCATGAAGAGGATTCTATACCTTGGTAAATATATTTAATTTTTTTGTTACGACCTACTCTTCGTAACTTTTAAATATTCATTATTGATTAGTAGAGTTCATAGAAAGTCTCATGTTTGGTAAAATAATGTCAAAAATAAATGTCAAGATTTATGTACTCATTTTTTTTTTTACCTACGTAACAGAACTTCGGGGTAAAAGTTTTGATCAAAAAGTATTTACCTGTGCTGATGAAGTCGGCCCTAGACTGGAATTTGAAATCCCTAAGTTCGGGGTCCTAACAGAGGCTAATTTTACATTTAAGATTTTCAAAATTAATGAAAGAAAATCTTTTACTATTAAAAAAGGAATTATAAAGAAAATTTCGAGTCCAATAGATAATTCTTATTTCTTCTATAAAGCAAATTCCAATGACAAACAAAAAGATAACTTTGAAATAACCTTTGAATTTTATCCTCCTTCTCATCTTTTGATTCAACATTTTAACTCCCCATTCACAGACCTTGTATGTTGGAATTAGTAAGTAAAATAAATTTTTGATATTAATTAATAATCTAAAATAACATAATAATAAATAATTTATCATTTAGATATATCGATATACACTATAAATTATCTTGCCTTTTCGTACTAAATTTTATTGGATTTCCGCATACTTCAAGCGTTTTAAAAGAATTTATTTAATTAATTAAACTCTTTATAAAGGGGATAAAATATTTAAAGAGTTATTTAGATTCAATCACTCTTAGTTTAATAATTTATTATTAATTTCTTTTAGCGCTTCGATTAGTGGATCAATGTTTTTGTTTTTTATAAAACTTCGAAACTCCGATTTTTTTGTTGCAATCTCACTAATTGCCCCATCTAGCAAAATATCAAATATTTTCCATTTTTCATTTTTTCGATATAATAAATAATCTATTGTCACACTATCTTTCTTATTAATTATAAGCGATGTTCTTATCAATAAGATTTCCTTACTAATAGTTTTATTATCCTCGAAAGTGAATCTAAATTCTTTAATTCGTGAAAATCTTTTGAAATAGTTTTTTGCAATATATTCTTCAAATAGAGATATTAATTCTTTCTTACTTTGTAATTTAACATCATTCCATTCGTCTCCAATAATCATTGAAAGCATTTTATTTGCGTCGTAAGTTTTTTTTATTAAATCAGTTGCTTCAGATAAGTTTAAAATTTGATCAGAGCTAATATCAATCAAACCATTGTGTAACATATCAACAATCTCCAACGCACTGGGTTCAGTCTTATCTAATTTTTTATTATCGATTTTTTTCTTTTTTTTAAATTTTGCATTTTTTTCTAATTCATCATTTTTTAGTTTGGTTAATACCTCTTTTTCAAATTTTTTCTCTTTTGTACTAAAATTGTTATCCTCTTGTTTAGAAGTTTGATCTTCTTTATCGACTATATTTTTTTCAGATAAGTTAATACTCGATTCACCACTGAACTCTGAAACATTTTTTGATTGATCTTGACCTAAATTGTAAATTCTTTTTTTGCTCTTTGTTGAATAATAATTAAGAAATATTAAAAGCAAGAATAAAATAACTATGGAAACTATTATTATCCGAATAGTTATTTTATTCTTCTTAACAAAAGTTCCAATATTTTTTTTATTCTTCTCGAGATAACCTACAACAATTTTTTTATTCTTCTCAAGATAAGCTACAATAATTTTTTTATTCTTCTTAATAAAAGTTCTTAAAATAATGTTCATGCTATTAATTTAATTATTATTAAAGAAATTTATTTGGTTATCAATCAGAAAATTCTATGACCTAAATAATTATTATTATCTCAATTATCGTTTATTGGGTATTAGAGAGTTTAAATTTTGGGCTTTTAAATTTGCTTTTGTTCCTTTTTAAATTTTCTTAAAGATACTTTATCATTCAAATCATTATTTACTACTGAGCGTTTCTTGTTCATTTGTTAAATACTATTTATTTTAAACTTTCAAATCTTTTTATGAATTAATTATAGGTGTAGGTACATGTATTATCTTTTATAATTATGCTTTTGTCAACTTAACTGTGTAGATACACATAATATTTATTTTATTTTATTTGTCCTATACACCCTGCTGGACGTGCATTTAGGGATACAATAAATCGTATCTATTTTTTAATTTGGATATAATTCTTTAGTTTAAGTAATTTCACTTAACTCTAAATATTTTATTCAACGTAATCTGTATTAATAAAAATATATTCAAAAATTTTTCTGAATTTCATTTTATTTTTACAAACTAACTTAAATCTATTATTCAATAGTAAGGTATTAATATCACTAAACGTATAATTTTTAATTAATGATTTATCATAGTGATGCTCTAGAAGCACACATCTTACTTTTGAAATTCGTGCCTTCAAGCCTTTAAGTACATCCAATTCTGATCCCTCTGCATCTATTTTCAAAATGTCTATACGATTTATTTTGTTTTTAAAACAATAATTATTTAATTCGATGATTTTTACATATCTATATGTATTTTTAATATTTTTTAAAAATAATAACTTTAGAATTATTTTCTTTATTTTTGTATATTTATTTTTTTCATCAAAACTTTTAAACGAATTAATCTGAGAAAAAGCATTCTTACGAAACTTTTTTATGCATTTTTTTTCCCCGACTCCTACATTATTTATTCTTACGTTCTTGAATCCTATTTTTTTATCAAATTTAATACATTCTTCGTTTGGTTCAAAGGCATGAATTTCACTAATTTCAAAAAATTTATTTGCTAAAAGGCTTGTTTCACCTTTATGAAAACCAACATCAAAAAAGATATTTATTTTCCCCCCTAATAATGTCTTTATATATATGAAATTTTTTTTTTGTGAAATATTATCTATTAACAATAATACCTTTTCGAAAATTATAGTTATAAACATGTTTTTAATTATATGTTTTTCTATTTAGCCAAGTAATCAATATTTTATTTCTTATATTCTAACTAAAATTTATAAAGACTTTTCTATTTCTTAAATTATTACATATGTTATTAGTTATATTATTGAATATATAATGTAATGAAAAAAATTGCTTTGGTCACTGGTGTTACTGGTCAGGATGGTTCGTGCCTATCTGAATTCCTTTTAAAAAAAAACTACATTGTTCATGGAATTAGAAGAAGATCGTCAATAATTAATACTGGAAGGATTGATCACCTGAATACAGATCCTCCAAGAAATAAAACTGATTTTATTTTACACTACGGAGATCTCACAGATGCAACTAACCTAATAAGACTTATATCTGAAATACAACCCAATGAAATTTATAATTTAGCAGCTCAAAGTCATGTTATGGTTAGCTTTGAAACTCCTGAATATACTGCGAATGCTGATGCACTTGGGACTTTGAGAATATTAGAGGCTATAAAAATTTTGGGATTAGAAAAGAAAACAAAATTTTATCAAGCATCTACTTCCGAATTATACGGCAACTCTAGTACAAAATTTCAGAATGAGTTAACACCCTTTTTACCACAAAGTCCTTATGCAGTTGCTAAATTATATTCATATTGGATTACAAAAAATTACAGGGATGCTTATGGAATTTTTGCTTCAAATGGAATCCTATTTAATCATGAGGGACCAACAAGAGGTGAAAACTTTGTTACAAGAAAAATCACAATGGGTATCTCTGAAATATTAGTAGGTAAAAGAAATAAAATATATTTGGGTAATCTAAATTCTCAAAGAGATTGGGGACATGTTAACGATTATGTAAATGGTATGTGGAAAATATTACAACATGGAGTAGCCGATGACTTTGTTCTTGCAACAGGAAAAACCTTTTCGGTTAAAAGCTTTGTTGAAACAGCTTTTTCCTTTGCTAATATAAATATAATATGGAAAGGGAAGGGAATAAACGAGAAAGGAATAGATAAGGAAAGTGGGGAAACATTTGTTGAAATAGATAAAAAATATTACAGACCATTGGAAGTTAATAGACTATGTGGCGATGCCTCAAAAGCAAAAAAAATTCTTAATTGGAATTGTAAGATTTCATTTAAAGAACTCGTCAAAGAAATGATGGTTAATGATTTAAAAAAAAATAATATTAAACTGTGAAAAAAGTTACGCCAATAATTTTATCTGGAGGAGTTGGATTAAGATTGTGGCCTATTTCAACTAAGAACCTTCCAAAACAATTTCTAAAACTACCATTTGATTCTAAATTCAATCTTTTTGAACAAACATTATTAGGTATAAAAAAATCTAAGAAGTTCACTAAACCAATCATTATTTGCTCCGAAAAACATAAATTTCTAGTTTTAGAAAGTTTAAATAAACTTAAAATTCAATTTTTAGATATTATAGTTGAGAAATTATCGAAAAATACGGCTGCATCTGTTCTGTTAGGTTTGATATTTGGCATGAAGAGAATCAAAGCTGAAAATTCTTTGATTCTTCCATCTGATCACTTTATTCCAAACCGCAAATATTCTCTTTTAATTCCTAAATCAATAAATTTTGAAAATAAAAACATTATATTTGGTATCAAACCTGAATTTGCGTCAACGGATTATGGTTATATATGCCCAAAAGAAAAAGAAATGGAGGTTTCTGAAGTTGAAGCTTTTTATGAGAAGCCTAACAAAAAAAAGGCAGAAAATTTTATATCGAGAGGTTCGTATTGGAACTCTGGAATTTTTTTACTAAATAATCATAATATTTTATTAGATTTTAAAAAACTTCATCCTAAGATGTATAGATTGTGTAATCAAATCATTGCCAATCTAGAAAATGATTTAGAATTCCTTGAGACTAACTCTAAACTTATGAAACAATTACCTGAAATTTCATTTGATAAAGCTATTTTAGAAAAAACTAGTCATCTATTTGTCAAAAAATTTAAACAGCCTTGGAAGGACCTAGGCTCCTGGAATACATTATCAGACATATCAGATAAGAATGTAAAGTTTGATCCAAAAGTAAAAATAATTAATAATTCATCAAATTCTACTGTGCTAAGTGATAGAAGAAATACTATCATTAATGATGTCCCTAACATTATTGTTGTGTCACTGAAAGAATCACTTTTAATCAGCTCTAAAAAGAACTTGAAGAAATTAAAAGGTATATTAGAGAATAAGAAAAATAAAAGTATAACAGAATATCAAAGTGTTTTTTACAAACCATGGGGGCATTATGAGGTATTTATAGACTCTCCTTATTATCTAGTTAAAAAATTAACTATCAAACCTAACCATAGATTATCACTTCAGTTTCATAAATTTCGTTCCGAACACTGGGTGATAGTTGAAGGTATTGCAAAAGTTACCAAGGGAAAATCAAAGAAAATTATCAGAAAAAATGAATCTACATATATTCCTAATAGGGTAACTCATTGTATTGAAAATATTGGGGAAACTAATCTTGAAATAATAGAAGTTCAGATGGGTAAAATCATAAAAGAGTCTGATATAGTTAGACTAGACGATCCGTACAAAAGGGAAAATTAGGGCCGCTAAAAAGTTAAATAAGATATAAATAAAATCATGATTAGTAAAAGAGTAAATAACAAAATATTCTTCCTAATTAGATTAATTGAATATTCTCCGTATTTTAGAATTAAAAAAGAAACAAGAAAAAATCTTAAACCGCGAGAAATAATAGAAAAGAAAATAAAAGCTAAGAGATTTATTCCCAATACACCTGAAGCTATGCATGTAATTTTATAGGGAAAAGGAGAAAAGCCTCCAATGATAATTAGAGCTATTCCTAATTTGTTATAATTATTTTTAAATTCGTTAATCAATAAAGTTATCTTAGGGTAGTAAGTGTCAACAGAGAGTTGAATCTCTGACCAAAGAAAACTTCCAATAAAGTAGCTAAAAATACCACCTACTACTGAAAACAATGTTACAAAAATAACAAGTTTTATGATTTTCTTCTCAGCAATAATATATGTAATTAAAAAAGGATCTGTAGGAAATGGGAAAAATATAGATTCAATAAAAGAGATAAAATATAGAAAATATTTGGCCTTCTTTTTTCTACATAATAAAATTAAATAATTATAGAAACTATCGACTTTATTTTTCACAATTAATCATAACATTTATACAACTATCTTTTAAAAGATTTATAGATTAGATTTGTTGACAATAATTGAAATCAATATCTATAATCTTTAATGAAAGATGAATATCCTGAAAAAGTTAAGTTGTGGCAAGCTAGATACAAACCGTTTGACTACAATCCAAAATTAATTTTTGCCAATTCTAAGACCAAAAAAGATGTTTTATTTTCATTGAGTTTTTTTTTAGTCATAATGACAATAGAAATATTATTTAATCAACCATTCCAAAAAAAAATAAAAATTATTCATAACAATTTTTATAAAAAAATCTTCAAATCAAAGTTTGAAAAGTTAGAAAGAATTGAGATCAATTCATTTGCTTTTAGTTTCTTCCTAATATTACAAAGATTATTTGAAGAAGAAGAAATTTTTAAACAATATGCGAAACAAATAATTCAATACACTCTATTTCATTGGTCTTACATTGAAAAAATACATAAAAACTTTTCAGTTTATTTCCAATTAGTAGAAACTCTCTGGAATAAAAATAGTAAACTAATATTGTCGAGAACTTATGAATCTAGAATCGATTTAATATTCTTGCTTTATAAAAGTTTTGAGTTGGGGATCAGTAATAAAGCCATAATTAAAAAAAATCTGTCAGTTTTAATTTTCTCGGTTAGTAAAGCACAGAAGGAGTTTAGGTATGATGTTTTAAAAGAGATAAAAAAAACTAAAATTCTTTGATATGGTCTTTTCGCAGAAATGTTATATTTAGAGTTTTAAGATTGACGTGTTGGACAAGAATTATGAAAGCTATTAAATGAAGAAAACATTACTTTTCGCCTATTTACTGATAATACTTTTTTTTACATTAGTTATAATTTTAAATCGAGAATATTTTGATTCTAGATATTTAGATATTTTATTCCAAAATTATGAAAAGTTTAAAGATATTATAAATGCAAATAAATTTTTATATACGATTTTGTATCTTTTTATATCAACTTTGTGGGTTTGTTTTGTTGGAATCATGACTCCGATGATGATTATATCAACTTTAATGTTCGGATATCTAGGTTGTATTTTTTCAATAATATCATTCACAACAGGTTCTACAATTTCATATATATTTGCAAAAAACTTCAAAGATTTAATTCATAAAAGGTTCAATAAAGTTATATTTAAAAACAATTCATTTTTTTTCTTCATTATATTTAGATTTATTCCTGGAATACCCTTTATGGTAAAAAATTTATCAGGCATTTTTTTTAATTTAAATAATACAAAATTTATAATCGCTACAATTATAGCCGACTCTCCTCAAATCATCCTATTTGTTTATATTTTTGAAAAAGTTATTAAATCATCAGAATTTTTAAAAGATGGTTTTGATATTTATCTTTTATCAAAAGAACTATTAATACCAATACTTATAATAATCTTTTTCTTAATTTTAATATTCGTAATGACAATTAAATACAAAAAATACTTTTATAAAAATTAATACTTTTTTTTCTAACTATAATTATTATAATATAATCAGGAGAAGTGTATGAGTAACAAAAACGAATGTGGGTGTGGAAGATCTCCCACAGGATTTTGTATGGGATGGCATGACCTTTCAGAAACTGATTATAAAGCAAAACTTGCTAAGTATGAAGAGCGCCATAATACAAAAAACGATTTATGATTTAAAATTTGAAATTCTTAAGATGTTTCCAAAATCTCATTAAACCTTTTGGCGCATTAGTTTTTCTTCTTTTAGGCCATTTCCTTGTTGGATCAAAGATAGTTTGATCTAAACCAATATCTTCAACTGCAGGATTTTCAATTATCACTGTATAATACCCAAGCTTTTTATAAGAAACTCCAATATCTAATTCATTCTTATATTTTTCATAACCACCTATTAAATCATAATCTTTCATTCTCTTTACACCTGGCCTGAAAGAAAAATACCCCCATTCCCAACCTTCCTTACAATATACCCGTCTAAAAGCTATTCCTTTATATTTCTTTTTCTGTCCATAAGTAAAAATATCAAGTCGGCTTGCACTTTCTCTACTCTCCAGCCACACTTGAATAATTTTTTTATCAAATTCAAGGATTTTTAATGAATCTTGAATGAAATTTTTCCTTTTATAAATCCAATCATCTTCACAATGAAAAACATATGGTGTCTTAATTGATTTGTAAGCATCAACGATTGATTGTATTTGTCCTTTTTTCTTTTTATTAAGAAATAGATTTAATTTTTTTTCCCATTTTTGCTTTATATTTAAATAAACTTTTTCATCAACAGAATCTTCAGTCAAATAAAATGCTTCTATGGGAAAATTATTAAATTTGAAAAAACTTTCTAGAGTACGGTCGAGAAGATCTACTCTGCCACAGCTTGTTATCAAAAATGACATCTTTTCATTCATAGCAAAACTTACTTTCATTAAGAAAAATTGACATTTTTATTAAATTATAAAAAAAGATATTACACTATTTTAATATTAGTAGGGAAGTTTTGTGCTTCCCATTAAAAATTTATCAACATTATGAGCCACTTGTCTTCCCTCTCTTATTGCCCAAACAACTAATGATTGTCCTCTTCTCATATCACCAGACACGAAAACTTTTTTTACATTTGTCTTATAGTCTGAATCATTCGCTTTAACATTTCCTCTATTATCAAGTTCTAATCCGGATTCTTCAATCAATTTATCTTTAATTGGATGCACAAAACCCATTGCAAGAAGAACAAGGTCTGCTTTTATTTTTAATTCAGATTCTTTGCCAAGTTCATTTTTAACTTCCATTTGACCTTTATCATTCTTTACCCATTTTATTTTGTTAAGTGTTATATTTTCGACTTTATCTCCATCCCCATCGAAACGTTTAGTCGAAACACTCCAATTTCTCTCTGCTCCCTCTTCATGAGATGAAGAAGTTCTTAGCTTAAGTGGCCAATTTGGCCAGGTGAGCATTTTATTCTCTTTTTCAGGTGGCTTATCTAAAATCTCTAGTTGAGTTATAGATTTTGCTCCTTGTCTATTGGATGTTCCAATGCAATCTGATCCAGTATCACCTCCACCAATAACTACTACATCTTTATTCTTGGCAGAAAATTCAGGTTCTATTGTTATTTCATCTCCCTCGCAAATTTTATTTTGACGAGTCAAAAAATCCATAGCAAAGTGTATACCCTGTAAATTCCTGCCAGGAATCTTTAGGTCCCTAGGATGCTCGGACCCACATGCTAATATAATTGCATCAAAATCTCTTAGTAAGCTTTTCATTGAAATATCATCTCCGATTTTAACATTACACTCGAAGGAAACACCTTCTTTATTCATTTGCTCAATTCTTTTATCAATTAAATATTTTTCCATTTTGAAATTAGGAATACCGTATCTCAACAACCCTCCAATTCGATCATTTTTTTCAAATAATTTAACGCTATGGCCAGCTCTTGCAAGTTGTTGAGAACATGCGAGACCAGCAGGTCCCGAACCTACAACAGCTATTTTCTTATTTGTCTTATTATTATTAATCTCTGGAACCAACCAACCATTTTCATATCCCTTATCAATTATTGACCTTTCAATACTTTTTATGGTGACTGGACTGTCTTCTATATTAAGCGTGCATGCTGCTTCGCATGGTGCTGGACATATTCTACTTGTAAACTCTGGAAAGTTATTAGTTGAATGGAGGACATTTAAAGCCATTTTCCAATCTTTTTCGTATACCAAACTATTCCATTCTGGGATAATATTATTAATTGGGCAAGAATCATGACAATATGGTATTCCACAGTCCATACATCTTGATGCTTGTTCATTTAGTATTTTATCTGGAAAAGGTAATACAAATTCGTCAAAATTTTTTATTCGTGACTTTGGAGCCAAAGCTTTGTTATCAGCTCTATCGTATTCTAAAAATCCAGTTACTTTTGCCATAAATTAACAACCTTGGAATCAATCTCTTTATCAATTTTATCTAAAAGAACATTCTCAAAATCTATTGGAAGAACCTTTATAAAATTCTCAAGTTCACTATCAAAGTTTTCTAATATTCTTTTAGCAACTGAAGAACCAGTATAACTTAGGTGTTTTTTCAACATTTCTTTTATCCTCAACTCATCATTGAACAGAAAATTATACTTGTCAAAAAGTTTTTCAGGTAAGATATGTTTGCTTTTCTTAACACTAAATATATTAACCATTGACATATTACATTTATTTTTAAATTCTTTCTCTTTTTGATATACATAAGCAATCCCACCACACATTCCAGCTCCAAAATTAACTCCAGTTTTACCCAGCACCATAACCACTCCACCAGTCATATACTCACAACAATGATCACCTGTTCCTTCTACAACTGTGATAGCTCCTGAATTTCTAACAGCAAATCTTTCTCCTGCCATTCCTGAGAAGTAACATTCTCCTGAAATAGCTCCATACAAAACTGTATTCCCTATAATGATATTATCTTCTGACTTATAACTAGAGTTTTTAAAAGGCTTTATAATTATCTTTCCTCCTGAAAGACCTTTGCCGACATAATCGTTACCTTCACCAGACAATGAAATAGTTACCCCGGAAGATAGAAATGCTCCTAAACTTTGACCTGCAGTGCCTTCAATGTTTATAACTATCGAATCTTCTCTTAATCCTTCATGACCAAATTTTTTTGCAATAGTTCCGGATAGCATTGCCCCAAAACTTCGATCAGTGTTACTAATTAATTTATTAATTGTTAACGTAGAGATCTTTTTTTCAAGAACCGATTTACATTCTATTATTAATTGTGTGTCTAAAACTTTGTCAAGTTTATGATCTTGATTTGAAGAATTAAATATATCTCTTGGATTATCATTAAAAGGTTTATATAGAATTTTCGACAAATCAATATTTTTTGCTTTCCAATGTTCAATGGCTTTATTCTTGAGCAGAAATTCTGATTTACCAATAAGATCTTGGAATTTATCAATTCCTAACTCTGCCATAATTTCTCTGACCTCTTCTGCAACCATGAAAAAATAGTTGATAACATTCTCGGGTGTTCCCTGAAATTTTTTCCTCAGAGTTTCATTTTGTGTCGCTATACCCACAGGACATGTATTGAGGTGACATTTACGCATCATAATACATCCAACCGAAACCAAAGGAGCTGTTGAAAATCCAAATTCGTCTGCACCTAAAAGGGCCCCAATAACAACATCTCTTCCTGTTTTTAACCCTCCATCAACTTGGAGAGAGATTCTATTTCTTAACTTATTTACAACCAAGGTTTGGTGCGTTTCAGCCAAACCCAGTTCCCATGGCGTACCCGCATTCTTTATTGAAGTTAAGGGCGAGGCTCCTGTTCCACCATCATATCCTGCAATAGTTATATGATCAGCCTTACATTTGGTTACTCCTGCAGCAACAACACCAACTCCAAATTCAGATACCAACTTAACACTTATTCTTGCTTCTTTATTGACATTCTTAAGATCAAAAATCAATTGAGCTAAATCTTCTATAGAATAAATATCATGATGAGGAGGGGGGGATATAAGTCCGACTCCTGGTGTTGAATGCCTTACATTTGCGATATTTTGGTCTACTTTATGACCTGGGAGTTGTCCTCCTTCTCCAGGTTTTGCACCTTGAGAAATTTTTATTTGTATATCTTTTGCATTGACAAGATATTCTGTTGTAACACCAAACCTTCCGGAGGCAACTTGCTTTATTGCACTCTTCATTGAATCACCATTTTTCAATTTTATAAACCTTTCTGGTTCTTCACCGCCTTCCCCAGTATTAGATTTACCACCAATACGATTCATAGCTAAAGCCAATGTGGTATGTGCCTCTTTTGAAATTGATCCATACGACATAGCGCCAGTAGAAAATCTTTTAACAATCTCTAGGGCAGGCTCAACAGTTTCGATGGAAATAGATTTTGTTTCTGCAAAGTCGAACAAGCTTCTAATTGTAAACATAGATTTATTATGATTGTTTATTTCTGAAGAGAAGTCCTTGAATGATTCTTTTGAATTTATCCTTACAGCTTTTTGAAGGCTTGTAATCGTGGATGGAGACCATGAATGTTTTTCTCCACTAACTCTGAAAGCATATTCACCCCCTACATCTAGATTAGATTCTTCTTTATCAATTAATATTGATTGAGAATACCTATTAAGTGTCTCCTCTTGAATTTGTTTTAATGTCAAACCTCCTATTAAGGTTGCAGTTCCTGGAAAATATTTTTCCACAACATCCTCGGAAATCCCAATGGCGTCAAAAATTTGAGCCCCACAATATGACTTAAGGGTTGATATTCCCATCTTGGACATTATTTTCTGAATAGCCTTTCCGGATACCTTTATGAAGTTCTCTTCTGAAATGGTATAATCCTTTTTTCCAACTAAATTGTAAATTGTGTCAAAAACTAGGTAAGGGTTAATCGCTTCAGCTCCGTAACCAGCTAAAACTGCAAAGTGATGAAGTTCTCTTGCTTCACCAGTTTCAATTACAAGACTTGCCTTCATTCTTAAGCCTTCTTTAATTAAATAATGATGAATAGCTGAAATCGCTAGTAAAGATGGAATGGGAGCATTAACCTTTGAAACATTTCTATCAGAAAGAATTAAAATATTAGATCCATCTAAAATTTGAGATTTAGCTTCAAAACAAACTCTTTCAATAGCATCTTTTAGTTCGCATCCTTTATTAGAGTTTTTAAAAAATATTTCTATTATAGAGGTTTTAAGTTTTCCTTTAGTTGTCTTTTCAAGATCTTTTATTTTTGATAATTCTTTATTATTAAGAATTGGCTGGTTCAACTCTAGTCTTGAATTATTGTTTTCCTCAGGGGAATCAAAAATATTAGGTTTTTCTCCAAGGGTCATATCTAATGACATAACTAGTTCCTCTCTTATTGGATCTATGGGAGGGTTGGTTACTTGGGCAAAGCACTGTTTGAAGTATGAAAAGAGAAGTTTGGGTTTGTCTGATAGAAGCGATATTGGTGTATCAGTTCCCATTGAACCAATAGGTTCAATACCAAGTTTTAGTATAGGTTCAATAAAAAAGTTAATATCTTCTTTGGTGTAACCAAAACACAATTGTAGTTTCCTGAGTTGATTTTGATCTAAAAAACTATCATCACTGTTAGAATTTAAATCATTTAAAAATATCTGAGTGTTATTTAGTGATCTTTTATAGTCATATTTTTTTGCAAGTTTTGACTTGATTTCACTATTGTTAATTACTCTTTTTTCAATTAGATCAATTAAAAGGATTTTACCTGGTTCCAATCTCCACCTCTTAATAACAGTCTTAGGGTCAATATCTAAAACTCCCATCTCTGATGAAAGAAGAATCATTCCATCTTCTGTTTGAACATATCTAGATGGTCTAAGTCCATTTCTATCAAGGATCGCGCCAATCTTTTTACCATTTGTAAAACACATGGCTGCTGGCCCATCCCAAGGCTCAATATAATTTGAATAATATTGATAGTAATCTTTCATTTCAGATTTTTGAGTATTCTTTTCCCATGCTTCCGGTATAAGGAGCATCATAGCGTGTTCAATATCATATCCACCCATAACTAAATACTCCAAGGCATTATCGAATGCAGCGGAATCTGACAAACCATCGAAAATTAGAGGGTTAAGGTTTTGGAATTCTTTTAAGAAAAAGTCTGAATTAGAAATTGAGGCTCTAGCGTTCATCCAATTTGCATTACCTCTTAGAGTATTGATCTCTCCGTTGTGACACAAAAATCTGAAAGGCTGAGCAAGATCCCAACTTGGGAATGTATTTGTGGAAAACCTTTGATGTACAATTGCTAAAGAAGATATAAACATCTTATCCTGCAAGTCCAGAAAATAATCTTTAAGACTATCAGACATTATCATACCCTTGTAAACAATTACTCTGCTTGATAGTGAAGCTATGTAAAAATCAAAAGATTTAAGTTCAATTTCTATCCTTCTTCTAGCAATAAAGAGTCTTTGCTCAAATTCATTTATTTTACTAGCTTGAAATTTTTGTTTTATGAATATTTGCACTATTGAAGGCTCATTGCCTCTTATTGATGTCCCCAAAACCGAGTCATCCCTTGGTACTGGCCTAACAAAAAGATTTTCGAGTTTGAGCTTGGCAAGATATTTGTCAATTACTTTAATACAGTGTTCTTTCTCTTCTATATCTCTTGGTAAGAAAAACATTCCAATTGCATAATCATCCGGCCTTGGAAGTATAATATTTTGTTTTGATAATTCTCTTTGGAAAAATTGGTGAGGTATTTGCGTTAAAATACCCACTCCATCCCCAGCTTTTGGATCTGCACTAACTGCCCCTCTGTGGGTTAGATTACATAATATATTGAGACCATTTTCAACTATTTTTCTTGAAGGAATGTCGTAAATATTGGCAACGAAACCAATTCCACATGAGTCTTTATCATTGCTAGGGTCGTATAAACCTTTTTTAATTTCTCTCAACATTCTCATAACGACTAATCAAGTAAACATACTGTATTATAATATAGTTAATCAATCATCTATTAACATAGTTTTTTCGTAAATTATTGTACCCATTGTCTCTGAATCCGACTTTTCTTCTCTAATATATTTCACCAAGCCGTAATCCTTTGAATACCAAGAAGATGAAAAAACTTCAATATTTATGTTCCCTAATGGGGGACCAGGATTATAACTAGTTTTTCCATAACCAGAAATTTTAATACAATTATCGATTTTCCTCCCATTAATTGTCAAAGACTCATCTGTTTCAAGTATTTCATTTCTCAATTTCAGAGGTAGATCTGTGTTATATACCCTATCATATCCTAACTTCATTTGTAGAGTGGTTTTATCATCTGTTTCCCATACCGTATTCTTAACAATTGGATAAGCAATCAAAAGTTGATTATTCTCATTATCTAGTTTGTTAGATAAAAATTCTTCTCTACTTTTCTTGGATATCCCTTTTTTTCCAAAAACATAAAAAGTTATATCTCCATCATGCTTTAAAACTGGTATCGCATTATCCATCGTTGGAAGAAAGAAAAAACTTTGTCTGTAATATTTCTTATTATTTTCTTTATCTTTAAAAAAAACATCGTAAAAGACTTGTTTTCCCTCGTTATTGGGAAAGTAATTTTTATCGAAATTACATGAAGAATTGATAATCAAAAGGGAAAAGATAAATATATTTGAAAAAATCTTTAAAATCATATTATAAAAGTCTAATTCTTTTCTTCATCAACAAGTGGTGTCAAACCCAACTTGAATTCTAGAGCATTGCAAAGCATTTGACCTATAAGAATATGTCCTTCTTGAATTCTTGAAGTGTTTTTCGCAGGTATAGATATAATCTCATCTGTGATTTTTTCAATTTTTTTTTTGTATAATCCAATGAATGCAACAGATTTCATTTTGTTTTCCTTTGCATACCGTAACCCTTTTATTACATTTTTACTTTTACCTGATGTTGTAATACCAATAACCACATCGCCTTCTTGTCCAATTGCCTCAAGTTGTCTTGAAAAAATAAATTCAAAACCAAAATCATTTCCAATTGCTGATAATGTGGATGTATCTGTTACTAATGATAATGCTGAAATAGACTTTCTATTTTTGGAAAACCTCACTGTAAGCTCAGTTGACAAATGTTGTGCATCTGAAGCACTACCACCATTTCCAAAAAAAATTATTTTTTTACCTCTTTTGATAGATTCATAACATATGTCCACAACGTTAAGAAAGTTTTTTTGAACACTTGATTTTATTTTTTTAATTACTAGCTCGTGTTCACAAATCTGAGACTGAAAAAAATTTTTTAGGTCATTATTCATTTAACTCTCATGGTGATCCTATCTGGACTCGAACCAGAAACTAATCCTTAGGAGGGATTTGTTATATCCAGTTTAACTATAAGACCTTGATTACCTTCCCATAGGGATTTGATATTTTAAAATCAGTGTCTCCGATCCAGGATTCTTCTTGCCGCTATCTGCATTGGATATATGAAAGATCCCAACACCGATTCTTGCATTATTTTTAAACCTATAAAACATATCTATACCAATATAGAATTCAAGAGGATTTCCAGCCTTTATTTCATTCCCATCTTTATAATAGCCACATGCCAAACTTGGTGTCATAATAAAGTTCTTCTTTTTTCCATAATACCCATCTATTCCAAAACCACCATAAGCATAATAAGCATTTTCATTTGTTCCTAAAAATCCAGCAAAAGGCTTGATAACATTGAACATTTTTCTACCACTATGAATCTCAAAGTTCATCATTCCGGACTGATCATTGTGTGGTGGCGACCCATCTTCCATGTAGTTAAAAATTCCAAGACCTAAAGAAAATCTTGCAGCATCCTTTGAATAAGCGGTCCCAAAAATAGAACTAATTAAAAAACCAATAATTAGATAAAAGATTTTCATATTATAAATCATACCTCTTTATATTAAAAATTTAAAATGGAATTTGATATTTAAAAATAGCTTGTTCAGCTCCAGGGTTAGATTCACCTATTCCAGCATTTGAAATATGATAAAAACCTACTCCAACTCTTACATTATTCTTAAATCTATAATAGATATCTCCTCCGCTTCTAAATTCAATTTTATGACCTAATCTAATTTCATCTCCATCAATGTACCAACCTGCTGCCAATGTTGGAGTCACGATAAAACATTTACAATCTCCAAAAAATAGATCTGCACTCAATCCGAAATATCCGTAATGTGCTTCTTTTGAAGTATAATTATAACCAACCAATGGTTTTATTATCTTGAAAATATTTCTTTTAGCAAAATATTCAAAACTAAAAACAGTTGATATCTCTTTATATGGTACTGGCAATGCAGCATTAGCGCTGGAATTTGGGTCACACCCACCATATGCTGGTGCTCTACATATTGAGTAACCATTTTTCATGAAATTATGAAGTCCTCCCCCAAAAGATATTCTCCCGGTTTTCTTTTTTGCAAACGAATCTGTATAGAAAAGTGCAAGTATTATAAACAAAATTTTAAACATTCTCAAAATGTATTATAATTGTAAAAGAATGGTGATACCACATAAAAATAAAACCAAAAAATGAAACATTTAAGACTTGTAATTTCTATAATATTTATTTTGTTAATTATTACTTCATGCCAAAGAAACCCGGCGACTGGTGATAATGAAATAAATTTACTATCAGAAAAAGAAGAAGACGCTATTGGACAAAATGAACACGAAAAGATAGTGAAACAATTTGGCGGGTTATATCAAAATGAAAGGTTAAATAATTACATAGATAGTTTAGGAAACTTTCTTGTGAGCACATCAGAATTATCTGATAAAAAATTTAAATTTACCGTATTAGACACTCCAATAATAAATGCATTTGCTTTACCAGGTGGTTATGTTTATTTGACGCGAGGGTTAATTTACTTATGTCAAAACGAAGCACAATTAGCTGGAGTTATTGCTCACGAGATAGGGCATATAACGGCCCGCCACTCTGCAAGAAGATACACAAAGACTTTAGGAACAAATGTTCTTCTACAAATTTTTAACATATTCTCAAAAAACAATTTTGTAAATAATTTAGCAGGGCAATCAGCACAGCTTTATCTTCTATCATACTCTAGATCTCAAGAATATCAGGCTGATAAACTTGCAGTAAGATATATGGTAAGAGCAGGGTTTGATGCAAAGGAAATGGCTAATTTTCTCAGAATTATGGAGAATTTTTCAAATATTCAAAAAAAAATCTATAAAATTGATAATAAAGTTTCAGAACTTCTACTAACTCATCCTAATTCCTCCAAAAGAGTCCAAGAGGTTGTTGAGAGTTATAAAGGGAAAATTCAATTGAATCCAATTATTGGAAGAGAAGTTTTTTTAAAAAAAATTGATGGTCTAAGTTATGGACATAGATCAGAAGAGGGGTTTTTTTTAAAAGATACTTTTGTTCACAAACGACTTAAAATTAAATTCTCTTTCGATAACAATTTTTATTTCTTAAATAATCCAAATTCGTTAATTGGAATAACTGAAAAAAATACTAAAGTAATCTTTGATCTTGATCAAACTTCAAAAGAAAATAACCTTGAATATATCAATAGTTGGCTGAATGTTAGCTCAAAAAAAGTTTTTGACTTTAACACAATTTCAAATAATGGTTTTACTATCAAATTGGGTAAGTTTCTTAAAAAAAAAAAAATATTTGTTTTTGCCACACTCCAAGATGAAGAAAATATGATTTACAGATTTTTACTTGCGACCAGTGAAGATGAATTAAATTATTTTTATAGAAAATTTGAGAAAATTATCTTAAGTTTTTCAAAGATATCTGACGAGGAATCTAACTCATTAAACCCGCCAGTCATAAAAATCTTGTCGGCCACATCAAATACAAAGTTTTTTGAAAAGGTTTTAGAAAATAGTAGTCTTCAAACAATGCATTCTAAGGAAATATTTTCAACTCTCAACGATCTCAAAAATAATAAAATTGACTTAGATGGAAAAATTAAAACAGTCTACTGATTTAATAACCCTTCAAGCTTATGCTTTGCTGCTCTTTTTTCTAAATTTTGGACTGCAGCATACTCATTGCTTAATCTGTTTAGAGCAGTAAGATAAATTTGTCTTTCTGAATAAGACTGTTGTTCTAGAGAATCTTCTTTTTTATGAAGGTCTCTAACAACTTCCGCAATCAAAACTGGGTCTCCACTATTTATGCTTTTCTCATATTCTTTAGCTCTTTTAATCCACATATCTTTCTTTATTGCAGGTTGTTCAATTAAAACATCTAAAGCTCTTGAAAGTCTATTTTTATTACTTAGCTTTCTCAATCCGGAACTGGATGCTTTATATTTTGGAATTCTTAGCTTCATTTTATCTTGTTTGAAATTAATTAAAATAAAGTCTTGTTTAGAACCATCTACGTCATAGGTGTCAAAATTTTCAATCTCACCAACACCATAAGTTGGGTAAACAACTAGATCTCCGACATCTAGTTCTAAGTCTTTTTTTTTCAAGATAGTCTCCATTTAAATTAGAGGTGGATTATATATTATAATGATAATAATTAAAAGATAAAATATTATGAGCCTTTGCCCGGGTTTGGACTAAAATGTTTTTCAAATTTACCCTTTACATCTTTCCATTTATCAGCATCCTCTAGAGAAGTACCCATTTTATTAATATTTGGCCATTTTTCAGCATACTCTCTGTTTATATCAACCCATTTTTGAGCATCTTCGCAGGTATCGTCGCTTATTGCTTCTGCTGGACATTCAGGCTCACATACACCACAATCTATACATTCATCTGGATGAATTACTAGAAAATTTTCGCCTTCATAAAAGCAGTCTACAGGACAGACTTCTACGCAATCCATGTATTTACATTTGACACAAGCATCTTTAACTATATATGTCATAGTCCATTATATAGAACAGAAAATTTACTTATTCAAGAGAATAACGTGACTATTTTAAGTTGAAATGATTTGTTTAGGGTTTTTAAAAAAACTTTTTTCAAATTTATTGTTTGGCAAAAACTTATGATTTTGTTTTTTCTTAAAGAAGTAAAACTTGCTCGATAATGATTCGTAATATTGATAATGAATAAGGAAGTTTTTTTTATTTGCTTTAAACGTATAAAAACCTAGTTTCTTGTAAAATAAAATCTTACTTTGATCACTTTTCTTTAGATTTAAAATAAATATTGGTTCATAAATAAAATTTTTCATATTAGTTTTATAGAAAATATTTATTAACATTTGACTAAACAATCCAATTTTTTTTGTTTTAAAGTAAAAAAACTCTTTTCCGACCTTGAAACCAAAATCTTTATATCTTTTATGTTCTTCTGAAGATAATTCTCTTAAAAAATTATTAATCATTTTCTTTTGACAATGACCTAAATTTTCAAGGACACAAAAATCGATTGCTCGAGATGCTCTTGAAGAACAATCATCTTTATTCAAATAATTAATAAAAGGTAGTTCTTTCTTTAGTAAAAACTTTAAAAACTGTCTGACTTTTAATTTTATTGACTCTTCAAACCTTAAAAAGTATTTATCCATAAATATTTTGATTTTAGGATTAAGTAAAAATTTTTCTTTTGAAAATTGTCCGATTATATAATCTCGCCACATAACTGAACCATCAATACAAAAATCAAAACAATCAAAACTTGAATTCAAAAAAGAGTCTTTTATTTTGTTACTTAATTTATTTAGATTTTTTTCAAGGATTTTATTATTAAAAATATTATTACTTTTTTTAAAGTCTATATTTATATTGAATTTCAATCCATCCACACGACCAACTACAGCATTGCCGAAAAATATTTTTTTCACCTCTAGCCTAACCACCTCATTAGCTTGAATTAAATTTTTGGAATTATTTAATTCAAAATTTTTATACTCTCCAATAAACTCTAACATTAATTCTTCGTGCAGCCTTATTGCAAATTTAAGCTCCATCATCTTTACCTTGTTTTGAAATTTATGGTTGTTTTCCATCCATTTACTCTTGAAAGATATAAAAGACCAGGTTCTCAATTGGGATATTTTATAATTCAATTCCGATATTTTTTTTGTAAATTTATTAATATCATGTAAATTATTTTTTACCCATTCTTCCGGTACGCACTCCTTTTTACTTATAAGATAATAAAAAATTTTTTTTAGAAATCTTGTATGATACTCATCAAGATTCTTTGAATAATCTGGGACACCACAGACTTCCCATAGTTTTTCTAAATTTGTTGGATTAAGTATTTTTTCTTTTAACTCCTTATCATCCAAAAATATTTTTAAATACCGATGGTCGTTTCCATTTTTTTTTATCTTTAAATAATTTTCTTTTGGCCTATCTGACAACGAATTTAATAGAGCTTTGGGTGATCCAAAGTTTAGCTTATCGTTTCTCCAATAAATTTTTTTTATTTTGGTAAACTCATAGTTTTCGACAAACTTCACTGTTTCAGGACTTAGACTTTTTAAATTACATGTTGTCCCGAAGAATCCATCATTGCAAAATCTTCCAGCTCTTCCTGCAATCTGAGAGATTTCATCCATTGATAAAAATCTATCATTAAATCCATCAAACTTTTTGATTCCCGAAAAAAAAATATTTTTTATATCCAAATTAAGTCCCATTCCAATTGCATCAGTTGCAACTATATAATCTACTTTTCCTTCCTCAAATAATTTCACCTGAGCGTTTCTTACATCCGGTGACAATGCGCCTAAAACTACGGACACACCTCCATGCGATTGTTTTAGTTTATTTGCAATCTCGTAGACATCTATTTGTGAAAAAGCAATAACTGCTGATCTTTTTGGAAGACGAGTAAGATTTTTGTAACCAATAAACGACAAATTCGATAACCTTGGTTTTTTATAAATTAATATTTCTGGATAAATTTTTAAAAGAATATTTTCAATGCTTCTTGAACCTAGAAATAAAGTTTCTTTTAATCCTTTGTTGTTCAAAATCTTTTCAGTAAAAATGTACCCCCTTTCGAAATCAGAAGCCATTTGCACTTCATCAATTGCTACAAACTGAAAACTCATGTTCTCCGGGATTGATTCAACTGTACAAAAAAAATATTTTGCATTTTTAGGAATTATCTTCTCTTCACCTGTTATAAGTGCAACTCGGTTTGCGGACAAAAATTTCTTAGCAAATTCATAGTTTTCTCTCGCTAAAAGTCTTAATGGAAAACCTATAACACCGCTTTCATATTTTAATAACCTTTGTATTGCTGAATATGTTTTACCAGTGTTGGTTGGACCTAAAAAAGCTGAAATTTTCTTTTTCATCTTTCACTAAAAAATAATTAAAGTTTATTTAATACATACGGAAGAATACCATCGCTCTCAAAATATCTTATCTCGTTATCAGTATCAATTCTAGAAATAACATTAACAAAAAAAATTTCACCGCTTTTCTTTTTCACCTTTAATTTCTTTTTTATATTAGGTTCTAATAAATAATCACTAAGTTTTCCTATGTAAAATACTTCTTTGCCATCAAATTTAATTTCTTTTGAATTAATTTCTAATAACTGTAGTGGCAAGACGCCCATACCGACAAGATTTGATCTGTGAATTCGTTCAAAGCTTTCTGCTATGACCACTTTAATTCCTAAAAGTTTTGTCCCTTTTGCCGCCCAATCTCTTGATGAACCCGTGCCATATTCTTTTCCGGCTAATACAACCAAGGGAATGTCTTCTTCTTTGTATCTTTTAGCAACTTCAAAAATTTCATCCTCTAAATTAGTTTTAAAATGTTTTGTATATCCACCTGGTTTTGAAACCATTTTATTTTTAATCCTTATATTTGCAAATGTTCCTCTTGTCATAACCTCATGATTTCCTCTTCTAGCTCCATATGAATTAAAATCATCTATCTTAACTTGTCTATCTCTCAAATATTTTCCTGCAGAACTATCATCTTTTATTACTCCAGCAGGAGATATGTGATCTGTAGTAATAGAGTCCCCAAGAACCAATAGAGGACGGGCTTTGATTTCTCTTGAAAGATTATTTTTTGTTAAATCTAAAAATGGGGGTTTTTTAATATAAGTTGAAGTTAACGACCAATCATATGTTGAAGATTTCTTTACATTGAGTTTCTCCCACTCTCTGTCACCTTCAAAAATAGTTGAATAATTCTTTTTGTAAAAATCTCTCTTAACATTTTTTTTCAGAATTTCATCAACTTCTTTTTTTGAAGGCCAAAGGTCTCTGAGGAAAATCTTTTTTCCCTTGTAAATACTGATTGGGTCATTCTGAAGGTCTAGGTCAACCCTTCCGGCAAGCGCATAAATCAATACTAAAGGTGGCGAAGCAAGAAAGTTTGACTTAACATATGGGTGAATTCTTCCTTCGAAATTTCTGTTACCCGATATTACGCTGCAAACATTCAAATCATTCTTAACAATCTCATTTACCACTTTTTCATCGAGAGGACCTGAGTTTCCAATACACGTTGTACAGCCATAACCCACAATATTAAAACCTAATTTATCTAGAAATTTCATTAAGTCGCATTCATTTAAGTATTTGTTCACAACTTTACTCCCAGGTGCAAAAGATGTTTTAACCCACCATGGTACTTCCAGCCCTAGATCCGATGCTTTCTTTGCTATTAGACCTGCCATGATTAAAACTGATGGATTCGAAGTATTAGTACAACTTGTTATAGCTGCAACACATACTTTCCCATGAGTAAGTTTCGAAGAGTCTTGTTTATAATCTTTATCTTTAATTTCTAAATTTTCAGAAAACTTTTTTGGCACATCAATCAAATCTATCTTGTCTTGAGGTCTTTTTGGACCTGATACACATGGCTGAATTAATTCCATATTAATAGTTATGTTTTCATCATAATTTATTTTTTCTGATCCATAATGCCATATTCCTTGTTCCTTGGAATATTTTTCAACAATATTAATTTGCCCGGTTGTCCTTCCAGTAATGTTTAAATAATTAAGTGTTTCTTGATCAATTGGAAATATTCCGCATGTTGCTCCGTATTCAGGAGCCATATTTGAAATTGTTGATCTCTCGGACAAGCTCAATGAATCGAGCCCTTTTCCATAAAACTCAACGAATTTTCCAACAACATTGTGATTTCTTAATTTTTCAGTAATGTTTAGTACCAAGTCTGTTGCAGTAACTCCATTTTTTAATTTCCCATCTAATTTTACTCCAACCACTTTGGGTAGTTGCATTGAGATTGGTTGGCCTAACATCACAGCTTCAGCTTCTATTCCGCCAACACCCCAACCCAAAACCGACAAAGCATTTACCATGGTTGTATGACTATCTGTTCCAACAACAGAATCCAAAAATAGAAATTTATTTTCTATCTGAACAACTTGTGCTAAAAACTCCAAATTTATTTGATGACAAATTCCTGATCCAGGGGGGAAGAGTAAAAAGTTTTTCAGTGACCCTTGTGCCCACTTTAATAATTTATATCTCTCAGAATTTCTTTCATATTCTTTCTTTACATTATAAAACAGAGAATCTTTTTTTGAATAACTATCAACATTAATCGAATGATCAATCACCAAACTAACTGGAACCACTGGATTAATTGTTTCAGGATCATTTCCTTGACTTTTAACTTTATCCCTCATTGCCGCGAGATCAGCAACGGCAGGAACGCCTGTATAATCTTGCATTAGGACTCTGCTTGGTGAAAATAGAATCTCTTTACCAGTTTTTTGCTTTATTACATTTTCCAAGTCTTTTTTTTGAATGCCAGTACTATCTATTTTCCTAATAAGATTTTCCAAAAGGATTTTATATGAGAAAGGTAACTGATCCAAATTAAAATCCAACATCTCTTGAGCTTTTTTAAGACTTACAAAATTATAGTTTTTTTTTTCAATTTTTAAGTTGTCTGTGAAATTTGTTGTTGTTAGATTCATTTACTTCTCTAAAGTTTATTACAAAGGGTTTTTTTTATGGTTTTAGAAGTTATATCAGTTTATTTTCTTAGAAATAAAAGGTTAATTTTTGATAACTTTAATTTAAAACTAGCAAAATCACAAATAATCATTTTGATTGGAAACAATGGAGTTGGTAAAACTAGCCTTTTTGACCTTATAGTTGGAATTCTAAAACCAAAAAAAGGGTTGATAAAAATCAATAAAACTCCTGTTAATGAAATAGATAGGGATAAAAGAAAAATTTTTACCTATCTTCCCCACAAAGATTCTCTCAAAGATTATCTCACAGTTGAGGAAAATCTAATTAACTGGTTAGATATTACCAACAATCAATTAAATCATGATGATTTTAGTAAATCCTTAGAGTATTTTAATTTACATGAAATTAGTCAAGACTTAATGGGTAATTTATCTCACGGTCAAAGAAAAAAAGTGTCATTAACAAAACTACTACTCACAAATTCTGAATTATGGATACTTGATGAGCCATTCAATGGCCTAGATATAGAATCTACAGAAAAAACTAAAACCATGATCGAAGATCACAAAAAAAAAGGCGGTTCAATTATATTAGCGAGTCATATTAACTTGAACATCAAAGGTTCAAAAAAGATATTTATTAAGAACCCTTACAAAAAATTAAAAAAGATCTCAAACTTTAATTCTTGGGAAGATATTTAATGAAAAATGATTTTTGCAAACTAATCCGAAGAGAAATTAGAATGTGTTTAAAAAATCTTTCTATTCTTTTTTCATTTTCAACTTTTTTCATTATTGCCTCACTCATATTTGTTTTTGCACTTAATGACTTATCTAATTTAGAACAATTTTATAAACCTATTATTTGGATTGTCTTAATATTTTCTATAATGCTTGTTTCAGAGAACTTTCTCAGTGAAGACTTTAAGGACGGAAGTTTAAAAGAACTTCAGTTTCTTGGTTTTACCGAGGAAATAATTATTTTATGTAAAAGTATTTCAATGTGGGTCATGATTGTGCTTCCTACATTTTTTTTAATGCCAATAATCCAAGTGTTTTTTCAACTAACCTTTTTTCAAACTTTGAATCTTTTTATTAATATCGTATTTGCATCACCTAGTTTGATTTTAATTTCAATTTTATCGTCATTGTTTTCAGTTCAACTGAAAAGCAATAGAATTATTCAGTTTGTTGTAATTTTTCCGTTTTTTATCCCAATGATAATATTTACGGGATCATCAGATAAGTTTTTGGAAGATTCGAACTATAATCTAGATCAATTTTTAATTTTAATTGGAATATTTTTTATTACATTACCAATATGCTTATTCACAAGTAAACTGATTATTAGGGAGATAAATAAGTGATTTTTAAATTAGCCAATCCATTAAGGTTTCAAAGATTTACCAAAAGAATTGAACCAATAACACTTAAATTAGCTATTATTTTACTTATATTGGGATTGTTTTTTGTATTTTTTGCTAGCCCTCCAGATTATCTTCAAGGAGAAACCGTCAGGATAATGTATATACATGTTCCATGTGCATGGTTTTCATTAATGATATACTCGATAATAGCAGTCTGTAGTATTTTCTCTATAATTTTTAAACATACTTTAGCAGATTTAATTTCTAGATCATGCGCGCCAATTGGAGCTTCTTTTACACTAGCGACTTTATTATCTGGATCAATTTGGGGCAAACCAACTTGGGGAACTTGGTGGGTTTGGGACGCAAGGCTGACCTCAGAACTGGTTTTATTAGTTATATATCTTGGACTAATAATTATAAACAATGCTTACGAGGATAAATCGAAGGGTGACAGATATGCTTCAATCCTTGCAATTATAGGCATAATTAATTTGCCAATTATTAAGTGGTCCGTTGATTGGTGGAGCACTCTTCATCAACCAGCCAGTATTTCAAAGTTTTCTTCTCCATCTATCGATACTTCAATGCTTATTCCCTTATTTATAATGACATTTTCATTCTTGTTCTTCTTTATATCAATTCTTTTGGTCAGAGTGAGAGGAGAAATCACCCAAAGGAAAATAGATGTTATAAGATTAAATAGAGTCGTAAGATGAACTATTTTTTAAACTTTATTAATTCAGGTCATCATTTTTCTTATGTGGTATCTTCATATTCTATTGTATTCTTGATTCTTTTTATCATCTTCATCCTTAGTAATTTAAAAACCAAAAAACTTGAAAAAGAGTTTATTAATCTATTGAAAAATGAAGAAAAAAAATAAAAGACTTATTACTCTTACTCTTTCATTGACACTTTTTTCCCTTGGTTGTCTTATTTTAATAATAAATCTCAGAGATAACCTCATATTTTTTTATTCACCCTCTGAAATAATTGAGAAAAAAATTGATACCCAAAAAATAATAAGAGTTGGTGGTATGGTGAAAGAAGAAAGCTTAGAAAAAAAAATTAAATTTATTGATGGAAAAAATCTTGAGGAAATTTCGTTTGTAATAACTGATTTCCAAAAAGAAATCGTTATTTCATATATTGGAATTTTACCTGATTTGTTTAGAGAGGGTCAAGGAGTCGTTGTGGAGGGTGTCTTAAAAAAACAAGGTTTTTTTCATGCTAAAACTGTATTAGCAAAACATGATGAAAATTATATGCCACCTGAAATCAGAAATATTAAATCAATAAATGTAGAACAAAAATGATATCTGAATTAGGCTTTTTATTTCTTATTTTGACACTAGTGATTTCGAGTTTTAGTTTTGCTCAGGTTATTTTTTCTAGAATAGACTTAACCAAAAAGCTTTTTAATCAATTAAAACTAACTAATCTTATATTTTTTTTCACTTTAGCTTCTTTTATTTGTCTTTCGTATTCATTCTTAATCTCTGATTTCTCATTGAATGTAATTTCAAAGAACTCTAACAGTCAACTTCCTACAATATATAAATTTACCGGAGTTTGGGGTAATCACGAAGGATCTATTCTTCTATGGTTACTAGTGATGACTTTTTTTGGTTTTCTATTTTCAAAAAATAGCTCGTCCTCACTTGAGTTTAAAAACAGTGTTTTGAAAATTCAGAATAGTTTATGTTTTTTAATTGTTTCATTTATCGTTTTTACATCCAATCCTTTTGAAAAAACATTTCCCCCGCCTGTTGAAGGAGCAGACCTAAATCCACTACTTCAAGATCCAGGGCTAATAATTCATCCTCCTTTTCTTTATCTTGGCTATGTAGGTTTTTCAATAATATATTCGATTTCAATTGCTGCTTTATCAGATGGTGTAAAAAACTATTTTATAAAGATTCTTAAACCTTGGGTCTTCATTTCATGGGTTTTCTTAACTTGCGGTATTGGTCTAGGAAGTTGGTGGGCTTATTATGAGCTAGGATGGGGGGGCTTTTGGTTTTGGGACCCAGTTGAAAATGCATCTCTTTTGCCTTGGCTTACTGCTTCTGCTCTTATGCATACAATTGTGATAGCAGATAAAAAAAAAATCTTGATTAATTGGACTATAATTCTTTCGATCCTCACTTTTATTCTAAGTCTATTGGGAACCTTTCTTGTTAGATCTGGAGTTTTAGTTTCTGTTCATGCGTTTGCTAATGATCCAACAAGAGGAGTTTACATATTACTTCTCTTGGCTTCAGTCAGTTTTTTTGGAATATATAAATATTTTAATAACAGCTCTAAATTTAATCACTTTAACATCGCTTTAATTTCTAGGGAAGGAATGATCTCTTTAAATAATATATTTATGCTTTCACTGACTTTTACTATTTTAATTGGAACAATATATCCATTATTCTCTAGTGTGTTATTCAACTCAAAGATATCTGTCGGCGCCCCTTTTTTTAATTCAATACTCATGCCCATTATGTTTCCATTCGTGATTGGAATGATCTTGGGTCCGTATATAAAATGGGGAAAAGATGATCTAGTTTTGTTGTTAGAGAGAATAAAGACCTTATTGGTGTCATTCTTCTTTATATCTCTGTTGATTTGGTATTTAAATTATAAATCTCCCGTATTGGCAATAATATTTATTGTTTTAGGATGTTGGATAATCTTTAGTTCTCTATTTGAAATTTTTCAGTTTATAAAAAAAAAAATAAAGGTTCCTAGAAAAATTTTTGCTCAAGTGATGGCTCATATAGGAATAGGGTTAATAATAGTTGGAGCAACTGGAAGTAGTATCCTAAAAGTAGAAAAAATTCAGTTCCAGGAAGTTGGACAATCGATTATGATCAAAAATTTTGATGTTGAGTTTCTTGGTGTAAAAAAAATTGAAGGACCTAATTATTTGAGTCAAATGGGATTCTTCTCAGTTAAGAAAAATAATAAACAAATTAAAATCCTTAATCCTGAAAAGCGTTTTTATAATACAGGACAACAATTTACAACTGAGGCGGCAATTCACTCTTCCCTTTTTGGAGATCTTTACATAGCTATAGGAGATGTTCATGAAAATAAAGCTCAATGGACCACAAGAATCTGGTTTAATCCATTTACAGTCTGGATTTGGATAGGAGTGTTTTTTCTTGCTACCGGTGGTTCATTTTCTTTTCTAAATAGTTTATCAAGAAAGACATGAAATACTTTTTTTCATTGATCTTTGTTTGCTCTATTTATATTTTTTATAAGGGTCTTCAAATAGACCCTAATCTAATTCCCTCTAATTTAATTTCAAAAAGCATTCCTGAATTTTCTATCAAATCACTAAAAAATAATGATTTTAGTCACTTTGAGCTTAAGAATAAAGAAGTTGTTGTTTTGAATTTTTTTGCATCATGGTGCCCACCTTGTAGAGTTGAACATCGTCAGCTTATTAAAATAGGTCAGCACACTCCGGTATATGGAATTGCTAAAAAAAACCGTAAAAATGATTTAGTACCATGGTTAGAAGAACTTGGTAATCCATATCAGAAGATTGGGATGGATTACGATGGTTCTTTAAGTATTAATTGGGGAGTATATGGACTTCCTGAAACGTTTATTATTTTAAATGGTGTAATAAAATATAGGCATGTCGGACCTATAATGGACGCAGACCTTGAGATTTTTAATGATATTACAAAAAAACTGAAATGAGATTTTTATTAATACTTGTTAGTTTTTTTTTTCTTGAAGTAAATGCAATTGAACCTGATGAGATTTTAGAAAACAAAAAACTAGAGACAATAGCTAAAGAAATTGGTAAAGAACTAAGATGTTTGGTATGTCAAAACGAAGACATCCAAAACTCCAATGCTGATATTGCTAAAGACTTGAGAAGAGTTGTTAGGAAAAAACTTTCTAATGGAGAATCTAAAGAACAAATCGTAGAATTTATACATTCAAAATATGGTGATTTTGTATTATTTTCTCCCCCCTTGAGATTTGATACATTGGGTTTATGGTTATTTCCAATTTTCTTTTTTGTTTTTATTACGTTCTATTTTTTTAGGAAAAGATGATGTTAGAAATTTTTAGTTTGATATTAGTAGTAATTATTTTGTGTTCTTTATATCTAAATAAGTTTAATAAAAGAACTATAGGCTTTCTCTTAATAATGTCTTTGATAAGTTTTCCTACAATAATCATTTATTTAGTAAAAGGAAATATGGAAAGTTATTCTTTTGAAGATAAACTTAATCAAATTATTGGAGAAGGTATAAACGATCCTCAAAAATTTAAAGATATTGATCCTAAACTTTTAATTATTTTCCTTGAAAAAAAATTAAAAAAGAATCCTCAAGATTTAGAAGGCTGGCTTATTCTTTCAAGAACATGTGTTATGAGTGGACATTATCAAAAAGCTGATAAATATTATCATACTGCTTTACAATTATTTCCTACAAATGAAAATATATTACTTGAAATCTCTTTATTAAAAAAAAATACAAATCAAACAAAGAGTGCAAAAAATTATCTTTATAAATTAAAAAACCTTTATCCTCAAAATATAATAGCGAGAGAAATGCTTATAGAGATTTTCATGAATAATTCACTTCGAAATGAAGCCACCGAGGAATTTAATCAATTAAGAATTATTAAAAAAAAAGACGAAGAGTATATTAAGAGTATTCGTCGAAAATACAACTTAGACTAGTTCAAGATGATGAAATTTTGTATCTTTTTTGAGGAAGAAATCAATAAGGCTCTTGGTGTAATCAGATGTTTTGAACTTTACGGAGCTTAGTTTTCTTACTGGTAGAATTTTAATTAATGAATTAGTAATAAACATTTCATCGAAGGTGGATATAGAATTTTTCTTTATTTCAATTTCATAAACCTGGTCGAAAAATAATTTGGCTTTGTCGATTATTACTTGTCTCATAATTCCATTAATACCACTGTTTCTTAATAATGGTGTATATAAAATCTTATTCCTTATAAAAAAAAGATTTGTCATTGTTCCATCCACTATATTTTCTGAATCATCTAGCATTACTCCATCAAAAAAATCATCTTTTTCCCATTCTGACCGTGCCATAACTGAATCCATCCTATTTAAATGCTTTAAACCAGCTAATTGTGAATTTGTAGAAATTGGTGACTTGCAAAATCTCAGATTAACGCCTTCATTTATAATTCTTTTATTAATATTTTTCTTAGGAAAAGTTAAAAATATTATTGTGGGATTCATATTTTTATCAAATTTATAACCTCTTCCCCCAACTCCTCTGGTAATCATTATTTTCAAAACACCCTCTAACATTCCTTTATCTAGACATTTTTTAAGAATTATTTTTCTATATTTATTTAATATATTGGCCGAAGGGAAATTTATTTTTGCTAAAGAACAGCTTTTCTTTAACCTCTTAATATGCCTAATCCAAAATTCAACGGCCACCATTCTTTTTTCTTTCAAGTAACACCATGACATCGTTTCAAATAAACCATCTCCATAAGACAGTCCTCTATCTAAGACCGAAACAGAGTTTGAAAATTTACCGTTAATGAGAGAAATATAATTATTCATTTTTAAAAGATCCTACAGCTTTGAGCATACCATTGGCCTTAGCTTCTGTTTCCAAAGTTTCATTTTGAGGTACTGAATCTGCAACGATACCTCCTCCTGCTCTAAAAAATAAATCATCATTCTCTTTGAGAATTGTTCTAATAAGTATATTAATATCCATATCTCCGTTGTGAGTAATATATCCAAATGATCCTGTGTAAGGCCCCCTTCCCTGCTTTTCTAGTTCACCTAATATTTCCATACACCTTACCTTTGGACATCCTGTAATTGTACCTCCAGGGAAAACAGATTTAATGATTTCTCCCGGCTTAACATTATCTCTTCTTTTCCCGCTGATATTTGAGACAATGTGATGAACATGTGCGTAGCTTTCAATGGTCATCATTTCGTCAACTTTTACTGTTCCAGGTTCGCAGACTTTAGATATATCGTTTCTTTCTAAATCAACAAGCATAAGATGTTCCGCTTTTTCTTTATCCGAATTAATCAGCTCTTTACTTAACTCTATATCAAGAAGAGCTGATCCACCTCTTGGTCTTGTTCCGGCTATTGGCCTGGTTTGCAAATGATCTCCTAATATAGATATTAATCTTTCAGGCGAGGAACTTATTATTGAGCTTTCCTTGTACTTTACTAATCCTGCATATGGTGCAGGATTTTTTTTTCTAAGTTGTCTATATAAGTCAAAATCAGATAAATTATTTTCAATTTTAAATCTCCATAGTCTTGATAAATTAGCCTGAAATATTTCTCCTTGATAAATATGATCGATGCATGACCTAACTTGTGTTTGATGTTCATCAGAAGTTCCTTTAGAGTAGATTTTTACTGATCCTTTTACTTTTGAATGAGTAGCTTTTATATTTGATTTATTTAAATCTTTCAATATGTCATGAAAATCCGAATCACAATCGTCCTTGTCACTATTTAAAATAATTTTCTTGTCAATATGGTCATAAATTATTGAAGTATTAACTCTTGCCGCGAAAGCATCAGGAAGAAGAAATGGGGATTTTGGAATTACAAGTTTTTCTTCAATTTCATTTGCAATTTCATAACCTAAATATACGAACCAACCACCATAAAATGGCACATCATAATTTTTATATCTCATGCGTTCTTGAGCAACTTTATTTTGATCCCACAGTTTGTCAAATTCCCTTAGAAACTTTATTTTATTATTTTCCTTTTTTAATAAAATCTTTGGTTCGTAAAAAACTATAGAATGTCTATTTAAAATGTTACCCCTCGACGAACTCTCTAAAAAAAAGGGATATTTATGTGGTTTCATTTCAACCAAATTTAAAAGATCAAAGTTTTTCTCATCTTCAAGTTTAATCACAAGACCAGTCCAACCTTTTCCTTTGATTTTTTCAGTTTTAAAAGTATTCATAAATTTTATTGAAATTCACTATTATAACATTTAAATATCCTTATACTAATATAAGTTAAATTATAATAGAAAAATTATGTATCATACTGCAGTCATAGGTGGAGGTTGTTTAGGAGCATCTGCTGCCATTTCCCTTCAAAGAAAATTAAATAAACTTGGAAAGAATCAAAAAGTTTGTCTCATAGAAAAGGCCGTCTTATGTGCAGCAGAGTCATCTAGACATTCTGGTATAGTAAGATCAGCTAATGCAGATCCTGATGCATCTATTATGGCCTCAATGAGCTCACACATGTGGAAAAACCTTTCGACCGTTTGGGGAATTGATATGGATGTTGATGAATTTGGGGCTATTTGGATAGCAAAAAAGAATTCTGATGGAGAAAACCCAGCCTGGTTAGAACTTTCAAAAAGAATGAAAAAAATAGATCTTATTTTTCAAGAAATTGATACAAAATCTGCAACAGAAAAATGTGGCAAAACCCTCTTAGTAGACAAAGATGAATCATATTTTTATGAACCAGCCGCTTTTCAATTAGATCCGAGCACACTCCGCTCAACACTTTATGACGCCTTAGACCACAATGGTGTGGAATTGATGGAGAAAACTGAAGTTGATGCCATTTTAACAAAAGGTAGTGAGATAAAAGGACTAACTACTACAAATGGTAAAATAGATGCTAAAAACTTTGTCAATGCTACAGGAGCTTGGAGCTCACAACTTTTTTCAAAGATCGGATTAAAAATACCAGTTACGATTGAACCAGTTTCCGTGGTTAATTGGATGGAAAGTCCAAAACAGATTAAATATGAATATCCAATTGTGGCCGATTATACTAATCTTTGTTACTTCAGATCATGGAGAGGAAATAAGATGCATGCTCACCAACCAAGAAAAAGATCAGTTTATGAGATTGCTAAGAACTTTCTAAACGATCTTACCACTATAAACGGAGGTGAGTATTTAAACGAACCAATGAATCAATCATTAGCATATAGCCAAATAAAAAATTACGAGGATATTTCGAAAAAAAGATTTTCAAATATAGACAAAACTGTTTACGCATCAGGTTATAGATCATTTTTTGACATAACTCCTGATCTCAGGTTCATTCTCGGAAAAGATAATAAATTTTCCAATCTTTTTCACAATTTAGGATCAGGTCAAGCAATGAAATATTGTCCAGTCTTAGGAGAAAGTGTCGCTGAAGAAATACTCAATCAAAATGAAATAACAAATAAGTTTGATTATAAAAAGTTTAGCATAAGTAGATTTAGTGATGATTATATGAAAGAATTTTGGAATCTTGTTCAAGGAGAAGAAAACACCCTTCACCGCCAAGGAAAAAATACGCTTTAATCCCCTTCATCAGATAGAGAAGTAACAACGTTTAAGTTTCTCCAAAAGTCCTCACTTTTTAAATTAATATCATTTAGACGCATTAATAAACTTCTTACTATTGCCCTAACAACTGGATCGGCCTCTTTTAACTTTTGCTTCAGAGTTTTCTCATTAATTGGATATAAAATGCAATTTGAAGCAGCTTCAGCGGTTACTGATCTCGATTCATCAAGAGAAGGGCCACGCTCTCCAAAAATTTCACCTTCTCCAATCTTTCCAAGGAGAAGACCTCCGGGACTATATATATTAACCTTTCCTGAGTGAACATAATATGCGTCATGCGCAACATCACCTTTTGAATATATTTTTTTTCCTTTGCTAAATTTTACTTGATTTATTCCTATTTTCCTTTGATTCATACTCCTTATTCTTCCTCAAATAATTTCTCGTTGTTTAAATATCTTTTTAGAATAACCTACATTTAACAGTAGTAATTTATCAAAAAAATTCATTTTTTCAAAACTGAAAAAGCTTTCTTGGTAATTATATATAACATCAAATTTAGCTTTTTCTTTGTACATCTGAATATAATATAAAATCAAAATTTATTTGATCCAAAATGTTTTTCATAATAGATTCTAAACAATTATGTATTTTGTTGATTTTTTTGCATTCATTATCTTTAAGATTCTTCAAATCTATAAATATGCAATAATAGTATATGTTATTGGCAGTATGTTAATCTCTTTTAATATTATTAATACAAACAACAAAATTGTATCAATTGTAATGGATTTTTTATTTAGGTTGATTGAACCAATACTTAAAGTTATAAGGAACGTTATCCCTAACTTAGGTGCAATTGATATTTCACCAGTTATAGTGATAATAATAATTGAAGCTTTTCAATATATTATGACAAAATACGGTTTTTAAAATGAGTAATACAAAAATTATTGACGGAAAAATTATTTCTTCAGAGATCAGAGAGAAAGTGAAAAAGTTTGGTGATGAACTGAAGAAAAAGACAGGAAAAACTCCTGGCCTAGCAGTTGTTCTAGTTGGAGAGCACCCTGCCAGCAGAGTTTACGTAAAAAATAAAATTGAGAAAACAAAAGAAGTTGGATTTAACTCAATTGAACATAAATTAGATAAAAAAGTATCCGAAATTGAACTCATTAGTTTGATTGATAGTCTTAATAATGACAAAGATGTTCAAGGTATATTAGTTCAACTTCCTTTACCTGATCATATTGATTCAGATAAAATATTGGATAGAATTAAACCTGAAAAAGATGTAGACGGCTTTCATGCACAGAATGTTGGAAGACTATGGTCAGGCTTGTCATCCCTTGTTCCTTGTACTCCACTTGGATGCAGCATCCTTGTAAAAAAGATTTCTCAAGATTTGTCAGGAAAGCATGCAGTTATAATAGGAAGATCTAATATTGTTGGCAAACCAATGACAGCATTGCTTTTAGGAATGAATGCAACCGTGACTGTATGTCACTCTAAAACGAAAGATCTAGAAGCTGTTTGTAAAGAAGCCGATGTTCTTGTTGCAGCTGTTGGTATACCCGAAATGGTTAAATCAAGCTGGGTGAAAGATGGAGCAATAGTTATCGATGTTGGAATTAACAGAATTGAGAGGGAAAACAAAAAAATATTGGTGGGTGATGTGAAATATGATGAATGTATAAATAAATGTTCAAAGATAACTCCCGTGCCAGGAGGAGTCGGACCTATGACAATTGCCTGTCTGCTTTTAAATACTCTTTTGGCCTCTTATCCTCAATTTAAAGAATCAGCCCCTGATTTATCGTCTATTCTTGAGTAACTTTAACCTCAGCGCATTTAATTTTATAAAGCCCTCAGCATCTTTTTGATCGTATACATAGTCTTCTTCAAATGTTGCCATTTCGCTCGAATACAAGCTTTTAGAAGATTTTCTTCCTAATACAATTATGTTTCCTTTATAAATTTTTAACTTAACGAAACCATCAACATTTTCCTGTGATTTGTCTATCAAGGACTGTAACATCTCTCTTTCAGGAGAAAACCAAAAACCGTTGTAAATTAATTCTGCATATTTTGGCATTAATTCGTCTTTTAAGTGAGCTGCTGACTTGTCAAGTGTAATACTTTCGATTGCCCTTCTTGCAGTGAGAAGTATTTCACCTCCTGGTGTCTCGTAAACACCTCTAGACTTCATTCCTATAAATCTATTCTCAACAATATCAATCCTACCAACTCCGTTCTCACCTCCAATTTTATTTAATTTATCAAGCAGCCTAGCTGGAGAAATTCTTTCTCCATTTATTGCTACTATATCTCCTCTAGAGAATTCCAACTCAAGAAGAGTTGGTTTATCAGGAGAAGCTTCACAAGACTTAGTTCTAGTAAACATAGATTCCTCTGGTTCTCTCCAAGGATCTTCTAAAACCTTTCCTTCATATGAAGTATGCAACAAATTTGCATCCATGGAATAAGGTGGATCATCGAGTTTATCTTGAGGAATAGGAATTTGAGATTTAAGAGCATATTCAATCAAATCCTTTCTCGATTTTAGGTCCCATTCTCTCCACGGGGCAATAACTTTAATTTTAGGATTATTAGCGTAATAACCTAATTCAAATCTAATTTGATCATTTCCTTTTCCAGTAGAACCATGAGAAACGTATTTAGCTCCTACTTTTTTTGCAATTTCAAGTTGCTTTTTGGCAATTAAAGGTCTTGCTATTGATGTACCAAGAAGATAGTGACCTTCATAAAGCGCATTTGCCCTAAACATAGGAAAAACATACTCTTTTACAAATTCTTCTTTCAAATCGTGAATGAAAATTTCTTTTACACCTAACTTCAAAGCTTTATCTTTTGCCTCTTCGATCTCTTCGCCTTGTCCAATGTCTGCAGTAAAGGTTACCACATCTAGATTTCTTTCATTTTGGAGCCATTTTAAAATTATAGAGGTATCTAGACCTCCGGAAAAGGCAAGAACAACTTTATCTTTTTTCTTCATAAAATTATTACTTCTTTTGACAGGCTTCGTTAATTTTTTGATAGGCTTTACTGAATCCCAACAATGAATAGTTATCTGTAGTAATTGTACCTCTTGTAGAAGTGCCGACAACCTTCATCTTCATCGACGACTTAAGAAATTTGATTATCTTTTCATCATCGGGTGGACTAAAACTCCAGGCCCTAGAACCCGAGGTAAATAATTGAAACTTTGCATCCCCAATCGTGATTTCGGGGTTACTATCTGCCTTATAATTATATCCAGCAATTATACTAAATTCATTCCATTTATTTTGGCCAGGTAAATGAGTAATTATTGCGAAAATTTCACCTCTTCTTTTATAGTTACCTTCAGCTTTTTTTGGCTTTGATACTGCTAAGCATGCTAAGTTCTTTCCCTCACCTTCAGCATATGCACTCCAATCATTATATTTACCTAATTCTTTTGATTTAGCACTTTCAAAAGCAAAAGTAAGAAAAATAATTAATACAATATTGTAAAGAATTTTTAAATTCATTATTTTTATTGACATATTCATTAATAAATTGCAAGAGACTATAATTCAAATAAAACATGTTCCCTATATTTTTACTCATTTCTTCATGCATTCTGTTTTCAATTTTAGCAGCTATAATAAAATTTAGTTCTCAATTTATTCATCCAATTGAACAAGCTTTTTTTAGAAATTTTATAAGTCTTTTTATACTTTTACCTTTTATTTTAGGCACCAAGGAAGTTATTAAAAATAAAAAAAACATAAAACTTTTAGTCCTTAGAGGGATTTTTGGAGGAATGACAATGATACTACTATTTTGTTCATACTCTATGATCCCGCTTTCACAAGTTATGGCAGTTAGCTTCAGCACGCCTTTGTTTATATATCTTGGTGGGATAATATTTTTCAAAGAAAAAACCTCACCGTTTAATAATTATATGATTATTCTAGGTTTTTTATTAACCCTAATAATAATTCGTCCAGACCTCGAAATAAAGCTTGGAGTGGTTCTTGCCCTTATTTCTGCTATAACCCATGCAATAACTGGGTTGCTGGTTAAAAAAATATCCCAAACAGAATCCGTATTATTACTCATGTTTAGTATGGTTCTATTGATGACACCTATTACATTTATCCCTTCTCTTCATTTTTGGTATACACCAACAACTTACAAAATTTATTTATTGTTGATTTCTATTGCTGTAATTGCAACCCTTGGTAACTACTGTTGGACAAAAGCTCTAAGTATTTCAACATTAACAAACTTGATGCCTTTTGATTTTTCAAAGTTAGTTTTTGCAACAATATTAGGATTTATTTTTTTTGATGAAAGAATTGATTTGATCACTATCATATGCGGCGGCGGATTAATAATTTGCACAAATTTAACAGCTCTTAATTTAAAAAATAATGATAAAACTAAGACCCTATTATCAAATAATTAGTTGTTTTTTCTTTGCTCTTTTAGGAGTTCAAATCAAACAATTTCTAGAAAATAATATTATAGAAAATTTAGTTTTTTTCAGATCCTTTTTCGGTTCATTAATTATATTAATAATAATTTTATTAAGTAAAAAAAAAATATTTGATTTGTTATCAACAAATAATTTAAAGATTCATATTTTAAGATCCATCTTTGGTGTTTCTGCTATGTATTTCGGTTATAAGTCTCTTATTTTTCTTACGTTAGCTCAAGCAAGTACAATTGGCTTTTCAAAAGTTTTCTTTACCTGCATTATTTCTGCGTATGTATTTTCGGAAAAATTAAATTTTAAAACAATTTTTCTAGTTATTTTCGGCTTTTTCGGAGTAATCCTCATAACAAATCCAGGTCAAATAAACAGTCAAATAGGAATGTATATGGCACTGTTCTCGGCAGTCTGCGTGTCAGGAGGAATCATTTCAATTTCTTACTTGAGCAAAAAAGAAAATACTCTGACCATTCTTTTTTATCATTCTGTAGCCTCATCATTAATATTTTTTCTACTTTTTAATGAAAAAATTTTTTTTGAATTTAATATTATCTTAGTTTATTATCTTTTATTGACACTAACTGCATTGCTGGGACAATATTTTAACACAGAGTCTTATAAAGATTTAGAAACAAAAAATGTCGTTTTATTAAGTTATTCTAGAATAGTTTTTTCAGCAATATTTGGATTTTGTTTTTTTGATGAACAAGTTAGCATCTCAAGTTTGTTTGGAATTTTCGTTGTTATTTTTTCAAGCTTTATAATTCAAAAAAAATAAATCATGGACATGGGTAGGGGTTTTCATCATGAATTTTTTCAATTTCAGAAATAATTTCATCTGACAATTTAATTCTAATAGAGTCGATATTCTCCTTAAGTTGTTTTAGTGTTGTTGCTCCAATAATATTACTCGTTAAAAAATCTCTTGAGTTCACAAAAGCTAAGGCCATTTCTGAGGGTTTAAGACCGCTTTGCCTTGCCAAATCATTAAATTTCTCTGAATACTTCAATCCTTTTGGTTTAGTATATCTAGTATACATGTCAGCATATAAAGTTAATCGAGCTGCGTCAGGTTTTGCACCATTATCATATTTTCCTGTTAACATTCCAAACCCTAGGGGGGAATAGGCTAATAAACCACATTTTTCTCTTATAGATATTTCTGCCATTCCTACTTCATAACTTCTATTTAATAAAGAATAAGGGTTTTGTACCGACACTATCTTCGGTAAATCAAATTTCTCTGCCAAGGAGAGAAACTTCATTAGCCCCCATGGTGTTTCATTTGATAAACCAATATGCCTTATCTTTCCAGATTTTACATTTTCTGAGAGAAATTCAAGTTGATCTTTTAATTCTATGAAATCTGCTTCCTCTTCAAATTTGTAACCCAACTTACCAAAAAAATTAGCTTTCCTATCGGGCCAATGCAGCTGATATAAATCAATGTAATCCGTATTTAATCTTTTTAGACTACCATTTATTGCTTCATTAATTTGTTCTTTATTAAGTCTAGTCTCTTTGTGTCGGAACCATTTCATACCTGACCTACCTACCACCTTGGTTGCAACAACGACCTTATCTCTACATTTTCTATCTTTTAACCAATTACCAATAATTTTTTCTGTTATCCCCCAAGTTTCTTTTCTGGGAGGAACTGAATACAATTCAGCAGTATCAAAAAAATTTACACCCTCAGAAATTGCCAAATCCATTTGCTCAAAACCCTCATGCTCTGAATTTTGTTCGCCCCAAGTCATAGTGCCTAAAGAAATAAGACTGACATCAATATTTGTATTTCCTAATTTTTTATATTTCATAATATAATAAAATTCTTGATTTAAAAATTTTGTAACATATTTTAACTATTAAATAATAGTAGTATAATATACTACATGTAAACATTTAAAATAAGGAGTTTAAAAATGGCTTACGACTATGAAAGAGATCTAAAGTCCAAATCTACATCCGCTGATATAGATTTAGGTCTTAGAGCCTATATGAATAAGGTCTATTCTTTTATGGCAGTTGGTTTGGCACTCACTGGTGTCATTGCCCATCTAACATCAACGTTAGCATTTAATTTCACAACAAACACATATACATCATTTGGTGCTGCAATCTATGGATCACCTCTAGCATTCTTAATTATGCTAGCGCCCCTTGGCTTTATAATAGCTATCAATATGGGTATAGCAAGAATGAAAGAAGGTACTGTTCAAATACTATTTTGGGCATTTGCTTCCGTTATGGGTCTTTCTTTATCATCAATCTTCATACAGTACACGGGAGAATCTGTCGCCAGAGTTTTCTTTATCTCAGCTGGTGCATTTGGTGCTCTTAGCCTTTATGGATATACTACAAAGAAAGATTTATCTGGATGGGGTTCTTTTTTATTCATTGGCTTGATTGGAATTATTATAGCCTCTATCGTAAATATTTTTGTGGCAAGCACAGCTCTTCAATTCGGTATTTCAGTAATTGGCGTACTGGTTTTTGCAGGTCTTACTGCTTATGATACGCAACGTATAAAAGCAATGTATTTTGATGGCACAGGTCAAGAAGGCAAAAAGGCAATAATGGGTGCTCTAACCTTATATCTAGATTTTATTAATCTATTTATTATGTTAATCCAGTTATTCGGACAACGTCGTTAATGGATTCAATTGAGTGGTTACTTTGGTAACCACTCAAAATCAAAATTATATTGAGAATTTTACTATCAATAATACTTTTATTAGGCTTTGTTTTCGAGCTTAAGAGTGCAGATCTAAATAACATTTACTTCAATGTATACAGAAACGGTTCAAAAATCGGATATCACAAGATCGATTTTGATAATAAGAATAATTCTGTAAACCCCTATGTTGAAATAAGATTTGAGGTAACTTTTCTTGGTTTTACCGTTTACAATTACTTTCACCAAAATAATGAAAACTGGGTAAATAATTCTTTGGTTCATTTAAAAACTAAGACTGATAAGAATGGTGAAGATTTATATTGCAGTGCGAGTAAAACTATTGATGGTATGTCTTTAAATGGATCAAATAATGAAAAGGACATTTATGAACAAATTTTGCCTACTAGTTATTGGAACTACCGATTAGTTGAAGATAAAAAAAATAAAAGAATTTTGAACACTCAGGACTGTAGTTTTATCGATTTTAAAATCGATTACATTGGAGAAGAAAATATTTATGATAACAAAATTCTTGCTCAACATTTTAAATTGACTGGTAGGGAATTTACAGGTGATAATGTTGATATTGATATTTGGTATGAAAATTCTCAGTGGGTTAAAATGATATTTTATAAAGACGGAAGTGAAATTGAATATTTTTTAAAGGACTTCGATAGTAATGAGTAAAGGATCGGTTTGGCTTACTGGTGGTGGAACAGGCATTGGAAAAGAACTAACAAAAATATTATGTGATAACGGATATGATGTCATAATTAGTGGAAGAAGAAAAGATAAACTTAACGAAGTGGCAAGGTATAACAAAAAAAAGATATTTCCATTTAAACTTGATGTTAGTAATTTGAAAGAGGCATCCACTGTAGCAAAAAAAATAATTAAGAAGTTTAGGCGTGTTGATTTATTAATTCTTAATGCAGCGATTTACAGCCCTGGCTCCTTGAAAGAAATATCCCCAATAAATGCCAAGAAAGTGATTGATATTAATTTAATAGGTGTCATAAATTGCCTTCCCACAATTCTTAATATGATGAAAAAAGAGAATAAAGGTCATGTTATTTTTGTATCTTCTCCTGCAGGGTATAAAGGTATGCCAGGAGCTGGTTTGTATGGAGTAACAAAATCGGGGTTAACCTTTTTGGCAGAAACGTTGAAGATAGAATTAGAACAATTCAATATAAAAGTTCAGGTCGTTCACCCAGGTTTTATAAAAACACCAATGACTGACAAAAATTCATTTCCAATGCCATTTTTAATGAGTCCTGAAAAAGCAGCAAAAATAATTTTCTCTAAAATACATTCAAATGTTTTTGAAATCTATTTCCCAAAAATGCTTTTAATTCCAATGAAATTAATTAGTCTTTTACCATATAAGATCTATTTCTTTCTGATTAAAATATTTACTAAACCACCAAGATGAAAAATATTACAATAAAATATGTTAAATCTTTTGAGCAATTAAAACCCTCTACAATTTGTGACCTTGTGGACTGTTTGCATGAAAGTTTTATTTTCATCGATCCATTTAATAAAATAAGAGGAAGGGAAAGTTTTAGAAAATTTCTCGAGGAAATGTTTCTCAAAATCAAGAATCCAAAATTTAAAATTTTAAAAGTTTTGGAAGACAAGAATTTAACCCTTATTAAATGGAACTTTGAATATAAAACTTCTAAAAAGAAAATTAACTTTGATGGTGTGAGTGAAATAATAATGAAGAAAGATCTTGTTTATAAACACATTGATTATTGGGATAGTGGCAAAAACATTTACTCTCATCTACCATTGATTGGCTCAATTTTTAAAAAATTCCACAGTATTACTTAACCTTTAAAAAAGTAATGGTAACCACACCGATATTAAGCCCCCACTTTTTTACCTCTGCTCGATTGATTAATATGTCTTTGTCCTGTAAAAACATCCAATCATCGAAATCAACCCTGACATTCGAGTCCTTGACCTTCAAATTAAGTTTATATTTCCAGTTAAGTGCGTTTCCACTAGCTTCACCGACTGCCGTACCTATAACATCATCCGCAGTTCCTGAGTACTTTTTATTGCCTAATATTTTAATTTTCCATATTCTCTGATCTTTTTCTCCGTCATCATATAAAAACTTTTCATCAAGTGTTAGTTCGTTACCATATAATGTTCCGGTTATATCAACTTTGAAGGACCTTTTTAAATTTCCAAACCTGTCGTGAAAAAGGCCCCACGCTTCGGTCTTTCCCGAAAAATATTCTTCTAATGAGAATTCTGGCTCAATATTTGAGAATTTATTTAGATTCATTTCACTAGTACAAGAATTTAAAAAGAGTAATATTATTATAAAAAAACTTCTCACAAACTAAATATAATCTATTCCTAACTAAATTCATCTTTTAATTTTCTTTTGAATATTAACTAATTCTGTTTGGCTCGATTTGAAATTTGTTAATTTAACAAACGACATAACCTTTAAAATTATCGGAATAATGGCATAAGAAAAAATAATGAAATACTGAGTATTTTTACTAGTTGGTGAATTGGCATCGAAACCTAACAAACCCAGAAAACCAAAGACAAAAAAACTACCTAAAGCAAATGATAGTTTTGTTATTGCAGTTATAAGAGAAAAAAGTACTCCTGAAATCTCTTCTTCATATTTTTGTTCATGCATGTCTGTCATATCTGCTTGAATTGATGGTGGAAGAACTAGATCTGCCCCTAAACAAAATCCAGTAAAACAAGAAATTATTGTGAAAAATAATAGATCTCCTGGATCAAGGAAAATTACAAATATAAAAAAAATCGAGGATGATATTAGCGAAATAGACCACGCCCTAGCTTTATTTGTTTTCTTACTTAATTCAGTCCAAAAAGGAACTCCAAGAATTGCAAATAAGAAATAGAAAAACAAGATTCGTTGTCTATCAAAATCATTTCCATCTAATACATATGTAATGTAGAAAGCAAATAATATCATTGGAAAAACATTTGCGCATGAATTAATGAACCATATAGACAGAAACTTTCTTAATCTTGAATGGGATGATATGTTTGCAAATGACTTTCTTAGAGAAATTTTTTTCTTTAAATTATTGTTATCTTTAACAAAAAAACATAAGAAAAAAACTCCTATAAATCCAGAAACTACTGCCAACTTAACCAAGTATTCTGCTAAAACCACATTATTTATTGATAAAACCATAGGAATGCAAAGAGATGAAAATAAACCCATCAATATAAATACCTCTCTTGTTGCACTAAGTTTGGTTCTATAAAAATAACTATTCTCAATATCATAACCTATAGAAAGATAAGGTATCTGAAACATTGTCCAACCTAGATACAATAAACCGATCCAAAGCAGTAAGTATTCTTCATAGGGAATTTCAGTTATTAGAAATAATTTGAATAAGGATATTGCAGATATGACTGAACCGATTATTATTAAAAATTTTCTACTAAGGATTCTTCTATCATTTAGCCATCCAACAAAAGGATCAGTTAAGATATCAATCAATTTTGCAACAAAAAGGAACAAACCCACTTTTGCAACAGGAACTCCTAGACTTTCAGTATAGAAAGCTGGAAGAAAAATCATTACAGGAAATGTGGGAATGGCAAATGCAAATGCAGGAGATGCATAAAGTATATATCTTAAATTTATCTTCAATTTAGATTTTCTTGATCACAAATTGACCAACATTTATATTCCCAGATTGAAAACCACCTTGGCAATAACTGAGATAATAATTCCACATTCTTTTAAAAGTATTATTAAAGCCCATGTCTCTTATATTTCCCCAAGATTGTTCAAAAGAGGTTCTCCAGTATTCAATAGTTTTGGCATAGTGATCACCAAACATATAATTAGAACAAACCTCAAGACCATTTAAACACAAGACTTTATTCATCTCTTCTATAGACGGCAACATCCCGCCAGGAAATATATATGTCTGAATAAAATCCGGGAATTTTCTGTATTTTCTAAAAAATCTATCATCTATTGTGATTGTTTGAAGACCAATGCATCCATTGTCCTTTAAATTATTTCTTAAAATTTTAAAATAATCTGCCCAATACTTTTCTCCCACTGCTTCAAACATTTCTATTGAAACAATTTTATCAAACTTTCCCGATACATCTCTATAGTCTATGAGTTCAACATTGACCAAATCGTTTAATGATTTTTTAAAAATCTTTTCTTTAACTGACTTGTATTGATTTTCAGAAATTGTAATTGCGGTAATATTTGCCTTATAATTTTTTGCCAAAAATTCGGTAAATCCACCCCAACCACATCCTATTTCTAGTATTTTATCATTTCTTTTAACATCGATCATTTTTGCTAAATTTTTATATTTATTTATTTGAGCATTGTATAGATCATCTCTTTTATTTCTAAAAATAGCTGAAGAATATGTCATTGATTTATCTAACCAAGATTGATAGAAATTATTTCCTAAATCGTAATGAAACTTTATATTTTTTTGAGAACCAATCTTTGTATTCCTATTGAAAAAGTGTTTGATCCTTAAATATAAGATTATGCGCCATTTTCCTCTTATAAATCTAGAAAATTCATGAAAATTCTTTGCGCCCCATTCTAAAAAATTGGTAAGATTTGGAGTATTCCAATTTCCTTCTATGTAACTTTCAGCCCACCCTAGGTCGCCTTTAAGAAAAAAATCATCTAAACACTTCTTTTTTGAAATTATAATTTCTGAATTTGGCCCACAGGAAGAGCCCGTAAAATGAAAAATATTTTTATTTTTATATTTAACGGAGATGCTTCCAAATTTGCTTTGAGTAAGCACACTAAAAAATAAATCCAGTTTCTTGTTAAAGTCTTTATCCATAATTATTTTATTGTAGTAAAATCGTTTATTGGTTTGATAGGTTTTTTTATATATTTAGCGCCTTTTA
>MDTB01213338.1_pt1 | contig 57245 bp, 48 predicted proteins | sample 811161 | NCBI WGS metagenome assembly MDTB01 (sample SAMN05326650, study PRJNA326480) | marine metagenome | isolation source: seawater | place: Mediterranean Sea | collected 2009 | reverse complement strand
TTGATTTCCTTGAAGCGACGGATATTGCCCATGACTTTGTCGAAGTCTCCGTTGACTCGAAGTTGCGCGTACGTCTCCGGGTCCGCCGCGTCAGCCGAAAAGACCAGGGTGTTGGGCTCCGCTTCGAGAATCGCGTGAGCACGCCGTTCGTCAAGGAACGTCGCGTTGGAATTGATCTTGAAGCCCAAGAACTTTCCGGACGCATACGCGAGCATCTCTTCGATGCCCTTCGTCAGCAATGGTTCACCGCGCGAAGCGAGCGTCACGAACTCAACGTGCCCTTCAATTTGATCGATTACTGCCTTGAAGCGCTCCACAGGCATCTGCCCCATATGCCCCTCCTTGCGCTGCGTCAGCAAGGGATCTGTCTGGAAACAGAAGACACACCGAAAGTTGCAGATAGAAGTCGGCTCAATCTGTACGCATGGTGGAAATTCATCAAATTCCTTCGTCGCCGGAAAGACGTCATAGCGGTAACGGTGGAATAGATACCGACCCAATTGAGAATCGTCAACACGATCCATCTCTTCGAGGACGTGTGGCCGCAACCAAAAGACGCCGGCGCCGCGGTCGCTCGGCGGGTGCAGGAGATCATCACAGGCTCTTTTGAGAATCTCCACTTGGAAGCTGGCCAAATCGCCGGAATCTAAGGAGGCCCGAAGCGCTGAAATGCGCGCAAGGACCCCTGTTTCCTCCCCTCGCACGCTAAGAGACTGGAAACTCTCACCCTTACGATAGACACGCGGTGCTTCCACAACACTCCTTTGGGGGATTCCAACCAATGAGCAGTCTAACGGTCTGGGCGCTTCCTGGGCTCCCCCCGAGGAGTCTGGACAGTGCGGTCCTTTGGGAGGCCTTCCTTCCAGATGACGCTCCGCCCGATTGGGTTTCGTTGCCCGAATACGTGCACCGCGAAAAGGACGGTCTTCGAACTCGCTATCAGTCCTGGCTCTCAGGTATTTCCTCGCGTCCATTGGATGGCGTAACCGTTGAGGAGTTCATGTCGATTCGCTCGAATCTCAGTTACTGGTGGATGACGCTCCCAACAGACAACTCGCTAGCAGCGGATAGCCCTGCGTACCGAGTCCTCCGCCTGTTTGCTCTCTCAAGCATTGCAGAGGAAATGGCATTCGACCATGTCAAGGTGATGACTGATCGACAAGAGGTGGCTGAGGCTGTCGCCGTCTGGGCAGACAGCACTGGCAAACCCTGCAAAGTCAATTTCAACGATCCAAGGACGGGTCATTCAGATCGCCGTCGACGTTCTCGGGCACCGATTCTCGCAGCGCTTCGTGTCTTCTGGAACCACCTACTGATCAGCATGCAACCCAGCCGAAAGGCTGGTCGAGCCGCCACGAAGGAAGGCATCGTTTTTATCGATTACCTGGCACACCTGCAGAAACCCGGGTTGGACGGTGCCTTCCGATCGAACTACTGGGGACCCCTTGTCGAATTACTCGAAGACTGGCCTGAACCCGTCAACTGGCTTCACATCTCAGCGACCTACGCGACACCGAAGGGCATCAGATCCGACGTTGATAAGTGTGAGGCATTCAACGCAGACCACCCGGCACATATTCTGCTGCATTCCTACCTGCGGCTTAAAGCTGTCTTCAGAGCCTCACGGGACTACGTCCGGATCCGAAGATTCGGCATCGTCCTGCGTCAACAACGGGAAGTCTTCGTTGAGGCGGAAACCGGATTGAACCCATTCCCTCTCCTGCACGATCTGGTCAAGGACCAGTACTTCGGAAGAACCGCTGCACTCAATGCCTTCTGGATAAGCCTGTGGGAGTCTGCACTTCATGCGTTGCCGATGCAGCGCCTAGGTATCTATTTGTTTGAGAATCAACCGTGGGAGTTGGCATTCCTCTCTGCTTGGCAAAGGTCGAACTTCGGGAGGGCTTTGGCTGTTGCGCATTCCTCTATGCGCTTCTGGGATCTGAGGTATTTTCCTGGCGAAAATCTCAGCAACTTCTGCGACAGGCCAACTCCAAACTCAGTTGTGCTTAACGGTCCGCTGATGCAAGCAGCGGCTGTAAGCGGTGGCTATCCGGAGAGTTTGCTATCGGTTGCCGAAGCTTTGCGTCTGCAGGTAGATGTGGATTCACGAACTGAAGCCGTCGCAGATGTACTCGTCCTGGGAGAGCATGCCCTGGACCAGGATCAGGACGTCATCGAAATTGCAAAGCACTTCGCAGACTCCCTCGGTCCAGCCACACATGTCATTTACCGTCCACATCCGACCGCGGAAGTCGACCCCCAATCTCTTCCTCCCAAATGGTCGCTCAGCCAGCACGCATCAGTTCATGCTGCCGTTGCCGCCTCCCGAATTGCACTATGTGGGCCCACAACCACGGCTGCGTTAGATGCGCGGCTAGTCGGCAAGCGCGTCGTCGTGATCGGACTGGCAGATACACTTATTTCAAGTCCGGCCATCGGCCTTCTCAATGTCCATTTGGCCACAACGAAAGCTGAAGCCACTTCCCTAGCACAAAATATCCTCACGAAATCAGTCGAGGACCTAGATCCTGAACCGGTGTGCACAGAACCACAAATCCCACGCTGGCAAATGCTCTTGTCGGAAGGAGTCGCTGGCTGATCTACCAAGTTTCATGTCGCCCAAATGCGCGAAGCCTCACCCCTAAGGGCGCCGGTCACGCCGGCACCCTTGCAGCGGATGGTGGTTTCAATAAGAAGTCCGCTCCATAGTCGGGTGTCATTCACAATTAAGATGTGAGAGTGACCAAGCGATTAGCAATTGTTGGCGCTGGTGGATTCGGTCGTGAGACCTTCGACCTGATCCGCTCTAGTGATCCTCTTGCGGAGCGGTGGAGTATCGCGGGCTTCATTGATCCGATGGCCGATGAGACACTCTTGTCGCTGATCGGGTCGGAATGGCTTGGCGACGACGATGACTTCTTGGTCACACCCAAAGCAGATGCTGTACTGATTGCGGTCGGCGACCCATATCTTCGGGCACGAATTGCCGATCGCTATCGTGAAGTCGGGGTGAGTATCGCCGACTTTATTCATCCCAGCGTGGAACTCGGATCAAACACGGTCTGGGGTGAGGGTTGCATAGTTTCATCAGGAGTTATGTTGATGAACAACTCACGATTAGGCGACTTTGCCAACCTCGATAGGCGGGCGATGGTTGGTCACGACTCAATTGTTGGGGACTTTGCGACGCTTCATCCCGCTTCAGTCTTATCTGGGTACGTCACTGTTGGCGCTTTCACTCGACTGGGCACATGCAGCTGTGTTTTGCCCAATGTCTCCATCGGGTCCTCAGTAGTCGTAGCCGCGGGAGCAGTCGTCGCGTCATCAATCAACGAAGGGCTCACTGTTGCGGGTGTGCCGGCAAAGCCACTAGCGAACAAGTAGGGATTGACGCCCTTGAGTTTGGTGCGGAATGCTTTCACGCACTGCCCAAGAGACAAAATCGACGAGATACTTGGATAAACAGAGGCAGCACCCAAACCCTCGCGTGATGCTTACCGACCACTTCCATTGTCTTGAGGGTTTTCCTTCGAGTATCGCCCCCAGACCACAAGTCAAGTCTTGGCGATGCCAAGACTTAATCTTTGGATCAGCAAGTATGTGCCAGCGCCTAGACATTACCGACAACGCTGCACCGAGCGCTTAGTGCGTTTACGCACTAGCAACCTCGGTCTACTGAAGAGGCATGTAGAGCTGATTCTGAAGCTATTCAGGCAAATAGGCGCTGAACTCGCGCCTTGACTCGTTCCGCAAAAGAACTGGGTGGAATCGTCACGTTGGAAAAGTGCCCACTCTCACCTCTCAAAGGAACGGCCATGTCATGGTTTGAGTTTGCACGCAGCAGGCCCTGCACGATGCCACGCACGGTCTCGTCTGTCACGTGGAGGCGATCCTCCGTCCACGATTCATGATGAAGATGAACCGCTTCAAAACTCGGGAAATAGTGACTACCTTCTAGAGACCGTGCGAGATTTTGAGCCGCCCACCAAAGGGCGAACTTTCCTCGCCAGTAGGCACGCAACGCAGGCTCTCCCGACCAATAGCGAGTTGCCGGTATCGGGCTAACAGTGAAGAGGAATTTGACTTTCGGGTTGATGCTACGAATTTGCTCAACCGTCTGAGACATTTCACGCTGGACATCATCTACCTCGGAGACCACCAGATCCGTATCAGGCCACAAGTGTCGGAGCGAGGGGACGGCAGGCGGTCCGCTCCAGTGCACATCCCGCGGTCTGTACAGCCACGACTCGGTTTGCCCCAAGGTGATGACGATGATGTCGGCGGTTTTCAGAGATGCAAACACCGCAAGCAGCTCTCGCCGACGGTCCCAGAAGCGCTTTTCGGAGACTGAAGCATGGCCCCCGAGGTCAAGATCAATGCCGCGACCGTCACCGGTTTCTATCCAGAACTGATTAGAGTGCTCTAAGAAATAATCTTCTCCCTGAAAGGAATGCACTGCCCATTCGACCATTTGAGCGATGGAAAACGGTGTGTATCTGTTCAGGATGCCGTTGGGTCTAGCTCCATCCCACTCTGCGCGCGGCACCCGGAATTCCAACATAGGAACACTAAACCCAACATTACTGAGCGCTTCCTCAATATTTCGGGCAAAACATGAGCCGATGGTCACGACTTCTTGGGATGGATCGAGGTTGAGTTCAGGAACAATCCTCATGTTGTCACGAGCGAATAATGCAGCTTCATCTCTCGGATACTCGGAACCGGGCATGGGCTTCACCAATTGATCGAGGCTACGACCCTCCAGCATCTTGAAATCATCCCTCCCACGATATTCTCCTCAGTGTAATGGAATCACTTCGACAAAGAAAATAGCGCCGTTTCGGCTTCATTCAAAAACATCAAGTTCACTTTTGCTCCACGAAAGGATGTCGGTCACGACGACTTCCCAAAAAGTCGAAGTCGGTGTTCCGGGCCTCTTGACATAGGCCCGAAGGAACCTTTCGTAGGCCGAGGCTTTCACCGCTGGCGGAGACCAATCCACTGGGATTCTTCCCGGCTCGAGGACCTCTAGGGCAAGTAGGTCTGCGTACTGCTCCAGTTCCAGTTGATGGGTGTCGAACAATCTCCCGCACTTCACCACGGTGATGGGACGACCGTGCCAGGCAGCCATTCCGATTGAGGTCGTCGGATCCGAGATGACTACACACTTTGCACTATGAATGAGTGACTCTGTCTGGCCATGCACCACTCGTTTACCCGAATAGACAGTGTCAAGTGAACCCGGCTGGGCACGCGGATGTGCTGCGATGATGACTTCAAGTCCACTTGCCGCTGCAAATTCATCTAGGGCCCTGTTTACAAAACCGAACCACACGTGCGAACTAATCTCCACGGAGATATCCAGTGCTTTGAAGTCTGGGTGGAGCGGCCCCAATGCATCGAGATACACGATGCTGGCACGTAAGTCTTTCGGCGCTGTTTGGGCCCGCAAGATACGGTCAAAGTCAAACGTGTGGATAAACCGAATACGAGTGTGTGGACCAACGAACAACGGGTCCACGCTGTCTATATCGGTCCCGGCCCATATCCAGGCGAGCTCCCGGAAGCCGCCGATGTGGCGCCTCGCCAAAGACCGAAAAAATCGGGCTTTAAGGCGACTCTTCATGATCGAAGCGGCACTTCGGATGGACACGTCTCCGTTACTCAAGCGGCCGCGCAGCCGGCGCACTCGGGCTACAGATCCGCCAGCGGCCATGGGCTGAGGGGGAACTGGGGGACGCTGGCCCGCTGCAACAGCAGCCAGGTGTGATCTTCCTTGCATGAGGGCACGGATAAGCGGCAGATGGCGTGGCAACTCGCCAAGGTAGACGGCGCACACGAGGATGACGAGAACGTCCTCACGAAGCGCTCGGGAGGACGCAACGAGCACCTCCAAACTGGTGAATGATCTGACTCGGCAGTCGGCGAAATGAACTGCCGCCGGTTCCTGAGCACGAGGTAGAAAGAGTGCCTGTACCTCCCACACTTCCACGTCGAACCCCGCTTCTGCGAGGACAGAAATCCCAAATCGATCATGGTCCCGAGCACTTAGGGGGGACTCCACCACATACACAACCCGGCTGATGGTCACATCCAAACTCCTTGCTGCGGACTGCCGGGACTCAGATCATTATGAATTATCGGTGCCAAGAGCAAAAGTGTGGCAAGGCTCCCGAACGGGGGTATCAGTCGCACGATATCCTCGCGAGGAGTGCTTAACAGAGGGATCGGAGAGTTGATGCAAGACGATTTCCTTCGCCCACTTCATCCGCTGAGCGACGACCAGTGGAACTATCTGCGTGCGGAGACTATGGACAAGTTCCTCGGCGCTCGCCCATCCAAAGTCGCCTACTGCACCAGGTGCGTACAGTCGAATCAGCGCCCCCGAATTCTGTTTGACGACGAGGGGGTATGCAGCGCGTGCCTGTACTGGGACCGCAAGCGCAACATCGACTGGGAAAGTCGAGCAGACCAGCTCAGTGATGTCCTCAGTCGGCACCGGTCATCACAAGGAACGTTTGATGTCATTGTTCCTGGGAGCGGCGGCAAAGACAGCGCCTACGTCTCTCACCAATTGAAGACTCGATGGGGTATGCATCCTCTCAATGTGACTTGGGCACCATTCACGTACACGGATATCGGTGCGCGCAATCTTCAAGCGTTCATTCACTCCGGGTTCGACGGGCTCGTCGCAAATCCCAACGGACTCCTTCACCGAAAGCTAACTCTGCTAAGCACTGCCCTTGTAGGCGATCCTTTTCTTCCATTCATTTGGGGGCAATACAGCTACGCGTTCCACATGGCTCGGGCGCTTGACATCCCGCTTGTCTTTTTCGGCGAGAATGGTGAGGCTGAATACGGAGGAAGCGTTGAAACCGAGGACTTAGCGGGAATGCCTTTTGACTCTTGGAGCGATAAGTACTGGAAGGGGGTCACGCCGGAACGGATGCTGCAGGTGGGGACATCGATCGGATTCATAACCCAGGAAGAGGCCTCATCGATCTCGCCTTTCTATTTCCCCCCGGATGACACTTGGGCCGGAGAGGCCCTTGAGAACTATTGGTACGGCTACTTTGTCGAGTGGCGGCCACAGGACAATTATTTTTACTGCGCTGAACACACCGGGTTTAAAGCTAACCCTGAGGGTAGGAGTGAGGCGACGTACTCCAAGTACGCTAGCCTTGATGACCGGACAGACGGCTTTCACTACTACTTCGGCCTACTGAAGTTCGGTGTTGGCAGGGCCACATCTGATGCCGCGCATGAAATAAGAGAAGGGCTCATCGACAGGGACGAAGCCATAGCGCTTGTCAAACGGTACGAACTTGAGTTTCCAGCTAAAAATTTTGAATACTTCCTTCAGTACACCGGCCTAACGGGTGAACAGTTTTTCGAGCTCGCTGGCAAATATCGATCTGAACACCTATGGGAGAAGCGTGATGGTGAGTGGGCGTTGCGATTCCCTATCTGGGAAACCTAGGGCTCATGACCTGTGAATCGACCTCTTGACCTTCAGCAAAGTTCGGCACCTGGTTCGCGACCCGCCGCCAAGCGTGTCCGCCTGATTGCGCGACTCGACGTCAAGGGGTCCCATTTGATCAAGGGCGTCCACCTCGAAGGCTTGCGAAAGGTCGGCTCACCGGTTGAATTCGCCACTCGATACTACGGTGGGGGGATTGATGAGATCCTCGTCATGGATGTCGTTGCTAGCCTATACGGTAGATCGCACCTTCTAGATATCGTGAAGGCTTCGGCCGAGCGGGTCTTTGTCCCCCTCACAGTTGGAGGTGGGGTCCGCTCAGTAGATGATTTTGAGGGCCTGCTCCGTAGCGGCGCAGACAAAGTTGCAGTTAACACGGAGGCGACTCGGAAACCTGAACTCATTCAAGAGTTGGCCCGGAGGTTTGGTAGTCAATCGGTCGTGTTGAGCGTCGAAGCCCTTCAAACCTCCCCAGGGAAATGGGAAGCCATGACCGACAATGGGCGAGAGCGCTCTGGCCGCGACGTCCTTGAGTGGGTTGTCGAAGCTACGGCACGTGGAGCAGGTGAAGTGCTCGTTACTTCAATTGATCGCGAGGGCACCCGGAGTGGGTTCGACGTGGAGCTAATGGATGCAGTGGCCAATGTTGTAAGCACCCCGGTAATCGCCAGTGGCGGCATGGGCACAGTCAATGACCTCGTCAGCGTGGCACGGTCGACTGACGTCACAGGAATAGCGATGGCCGATGTGCTGCACTTTGGTCGGTTTTCCGTCCAGGACATTCGAACAGAAGCCCGCCTCGCCGGATTGGACGTTCGCGATTATGAATAGCCCTTCGATCGCGATAGTAGACACCGGAGTTGGGAACCTGTTTAATCTTGCCAGAGCCCTGGAGGAGGTTGGCGCCGCGCCCGTGGTGAGCTCGGTACCCAGGGAACTTCAACGCGCCGACCGTATCGTTATTCCTGGGGTGGGTTCATTCGCCCCGACGATGACGGCCTTTGAATCAAGTGGAATTGCGACATCACTGCGGGACTACTCGGCAGCGGGCCGACCCATTCTCGGCATCTGCCTGGGCATGCAACTCCTTATGACTCACGGCTTCGAAAACGGGCACACGAGTGGCCTCGGGCTCCTTTCTGGAGAAGTTATCCCCCTTCCAGGTGAGACCACCGGGGGTGAACTGCTTCGCGTTCCCCACATCGGCTGGTCACGCGTGTTTCCGCGAGAGGGCTCGACCATTTCTACCTGGACTGGGAATCTTGACCCATCAGTGGATGTCTACTTCGCGCATTCCTACAACGTTCGCCCTGTCGCCGCAGACGCAGTTGCTGGACAATTCACCTATGGTGGCCATGTGCTGACAGCAGTTGTTCGCCAGCGGAATCTCCTAGGTGTCCAGTTTCACCCCGAGCGCAGCGGCCCAACGGGCCTGCGCATGCTCCGCCACTTCGCATTCGGCGATTCCCTCTCCCATGGTGCTGCACTCTGACCCATCAAGTGAGAGGTTCTCCAGCCTTGAAGTCCTTGAGAGCAATCGAGCCGAGCCAGTCGAAGTATTTCTCTGGGCCAACGGGCGTCCAAGGCCGAACAACGGCGATGTCGGCTTCAGTCAGGGGGGAGCCCAGAGGAATGTCACGCGCCGCATACATTCCCTTTCGCATAGTGCGACGGTTCGCCAACTCAGCAGTCACCGGCAATTTAAGCGGGCTCCCGAATGCGGCTTCAACATTGCGCACCGCGTGGACAAGTGCGGAGAATTCGTCCGGCTCGCTCGACGCAGCGTGATCAGGGCCAGGGAGTTGCTTGTCCAATGTGAGGTGCTTCTCGACGACTTCAGCCCCAAGGGCAGCCGCGGCCACCGCGACAGTGATTCCTTCAGTGTGATCTGAATATCCAACGGGTACGGCGAAAGCCTTCCGTAGCGTCGTCATGGCCCGGAGATTGACATCACTTGGCGCAGCTGGGTACTCGCTCGTACAGTGGAGGAGCACCACAGACCCGCTTAAGCGCATTCGCGCATCGATATCCGAGTAAATATCATCTAGCGCGGCTGTCGACTTCGGGTTGGCGCCGGACGAAAATCCAAAGCAGATAGCCTTTAGCGCAGTTTCCACCTCCCCAAGAGTCGACATACCTGTCGAAAGGATGAGCGACGCACCTGAGCGACCCGCCTCCACGAGCAGCGGGATGTTCGTGATGTCTGAACTCGGCAGCTTGATGAGGTCGAGGCCGAGGTCCTCCACCAGAAAGGTTAGACTGCCGCGGTCGAACGGCGTGCTTAGAAACTTGATGCCACAAGCGTCCGCGTGGTTCTTCAAGCGCCGCTGGTCCCCCGGAGAGAGCTCTAATTTTCGCAGCATCTCGTACTGGGATTCTCCCTGCGGCGTTGTCCTCGCTTGATAAGCCGCCTTAGGGGCAGTCGGGAGCACAAGGGCGTCGGCAGTGAAGGTTTGAAACTTGACGAAGTCAGCCCCCGCACTTGCAGCAACCTCAACCAGCTCCATGGCTCTACTCAAGTCGCCGTTGTGGTTAACGCCGGCTTCCGCAATTACCGACACCTTCGCGGTCACAATTCTAGACTCTCATACCTCTAGACGTGGGACCCAAGTAAGTCCAGGTTACGGCCTAGGGAATCCACGACTCTAGTGACTGCCGCTTCATCCATAGACGGTGTACTCGGCAGGCAAAGTCCGTGCCTTGCGATGATTTCGGCTTGTCCCATGGCAGTGGCCTTGGGAAAGGGATTGAAAGCGGGCATGCTGTGAAGAGTAGGAAAAACGGTGCGGCTTTGGACCCCGTCCGCAGCCAAGGCCTCCATGAGGACTTCGCGCTTGGCGGCGGCAAAAGCGGGTAACGATACAGCGACCAGCCAAAAGGATGACTCGCCAAATCTTGATTTCGGCATCATCTTGACGTCACTGAACCCCTGAAGTTTTTGGGCATAAAGGCTAGCCACTTGCTTCTTTGCAGCGACGATTTCTTCGGCTCGTTCAACTTGACCAAGGCCGATGGCCGCCTGCAGGTTGGTGAGCCGATAGTTGCCCCCCACCACTAGGTGCCAGTACTTCCGAGACTTTGACATGCCATGGTCGCGAATCACGCGGGCTCGTTCTGCAACTTCGGGATTAGAGAAGAAGGTCATGCCCCCCTCCCCGGTGGTTAGAGTCTTATTTCCAAAGAAGCTAAATGTCGCAGCATCACTGTTGACTCCGGCGTGATTCTCTCCACAGATGGTTCCAATAGCCTCCGCGCAATCTTCAACTACATAGAGCCCGTGCTCTCTTGCAATGGAGTGCAAACCTTGGATATCGCAAGGACTGCCATAAAGGTGAACAGGAATGATCGCTTCCGTTTTTACATTGATAAGGGGCTCAATTGTTTTTGGGCTCAGGCCCCACGTTTCGTTGTCGCAGTCTGCAAATACAGGTACACCACCTGCTGCAACCACAGCGTTGGCGGTGGCAGCAAAAGTCAACGTTGGGACAATGACCTCGGCACCCGGAGTTAGACCCAGAGATTGCAGGGCGAGCGTCAGTGCAACGGTGCCATTACTTACTGCAACAGGATTTTGTAATCCGGTGTAGGAAGCGAAGGCCTCTTCGAATTCCCTGACGAAAGGACCCCCCGACGAAATCCAATTTTGTTGTAGACACTGCATCAAATAGACCGCTTCTCTGCCCCCCAGCTCCGGTTCAGCGATCGGAAGAAGGCCCCAGTCTTCACTGTACGAAAAATCGTGAATATAACCCGTGGCATCGACTCGAGGGAAGACTTTTTTTCCCGACTTCACTCCTTTCACCAAAGCTGCGTAGGTCTCGTCGGCGCCTGCACCGACTGGCAGGGTCGATGGAGATGTATTCATAATGGAGACAACGTCTTCGTCTAGGTCGTGGGTTCCTTTCAGGATCGCTCTCCGAAAGTCTCCGTCAGAAACAACGCCCAGCAAGTATGATTCATCGACAACGAAGACGACTCCGAGCGTGTTTTTATCCATTAACGTAACGGCGTCCCGAATTGACTTGTTGAAAGGAATGCACAGGTCGATCATTTGCAGGCGCTCGGTTGTCATAAGGAGTGCGCTCCCTCCCAGAGAGCCGTTGTCATCGTAACTTGCTCAACAAAGGCGATGTCATTGCAAGGGGAAACCTCAAGGGTCGCAAAAGGTATGTCGTTGCCTAAGTATGTCCAAAACCAGGACGTCGGGGTAAGCGCGTCGTTTGCGTCACTTCTTCCGTTGTTTTCGCTCAAGTGGTAACCACGGGTAATCTCAGTAAGGTCAAGGAGAGCGTCTATCCGGCTGAAATTCATTGTGTGGGCGGAAACATTGAGATGACCTACGTCCATCAACAGTCCGACGCCTGACGGTAATTTTTCCATCACCTCAACGATCTGTGCATGAGATGCCATGAGCAAGACGTCCGGACCACACTCTGTCTGAGTTTCTTCCGTCAAAACGTTGTTCTCAACCAAGAGCTCCATCTTGTGTTCTTTCGCGACTTGTGCAAGATCCCGGACCGCATCCACAAAGATGCGTGTCGCTGTTCCTACATCTGCAAGTTCAAGCGATGACCACGTATTGCCAAGATACGAAAGGGGAGGATCCACTAGGAAACCCGCATGAAAACTGAACCGGCTAGCCCCTAACTCTGCCGATAACGCAATCGAACGACTCAAGCAGTCGAAGGTGCGTTTCACTATCTTTTGATCCAGCGATGCCAGGTTGTACACAAATGGCGGATCCGCCGGAGGAAAATAGTTATGTAGTTGAAACTTAATGCCGGGCCGAAGCGAGTCAAGGTTTAGGTCGGGCTCCTGTTCCCCCCCAGACAGTTCAATATTTGTAATGCCTTCACTTGACAGACGCGAAACAGCATTCGATGGAATGTCTCTAAAGCCACCCGTCGAAACGAATACCTCGTGTTCCGGCATCTGACGTCCCCATCTTTGTCCCTGACAGAGTCACTGCCGTAGGTTGTTTCTCTGGGACCCAGAGCTCGCCAGCGAGCGGCACCATTGTGACGCCAGGGCAAATCCTCAATCCAGGCAGATTGTATATAGGTTACCGCTTCGCCACCTAGATCAGGTGGCGCCTCTCAAAAGCCACCTAAAAACCTTGCCTTCTGGAGTTTTCTGTCTCGTGCCACATTCATGTACTTTAATTTGACACCTTGAAATCCATGCAAAACTTGCTTCGGGCTCGGCGGCAGCACCCTGGAAGGAGGGAAATATCGTGATTACCGGAAGAGAGGTCCTTGCCCTCATACCCGCACGTCGCGGCTCAAAAGGATTTCCAGGGAAGAATGTTGCCTCGTTGGCCGGTCGCAGGCTCATCGACTGGACAATCGACTCTGCCCAGGAAAGCTCATACATAGACCGGATCGTGGTGACTTCCGACGATCCAATCGTTCGGGACATCGCGGCAGAAAGGTCTTTGGACTTTCTGCAGCGGCCGGCTCATTTATGTAGCGATACAGCGACAGCTCATCAAGTTATTGTCCACGCCCTACACGGGAACGCCACGGAGGAGTTGTGCACATACTTGCAACCAACTACTCCGCTGCGGACTGCCGATGATATCGACACAAGCCTAGAACTACTGGTCCACAGCAAAGCCGACGGTGTTGTCTCAGTCAGCCCTGTGACTGAACATCCCGAATGGATGTTCAGGCTTGACGAAGCATCTGGCTCTCTGACATCTCTTTTGAAGGGTGCCATCCCACTCCGAAGGCAGGATCTCGCTCCCACTTTCCGACTTAATGGAGCAATTTATTGCGCGCAGACCTCAACTCTTCTCTCCACGAGCGACTTCTTTGACCTCGCCCTTACCGGATACGTTATGCCTAGCATTCGCTCAAAAGACATCGATACCGTCGAAGATCTGGCAGAAGTCGAGCGGCTCGTGGCCAGCACGGGCGGCGTGTCTTTTTGCTAAGGGTTTGGGAAAACCCTTGTCTCATAACTGTCGGTGGGTTGTAGCGACAGCCGTCCATGACCCGTAAAGGATCTCCGAAGAACCTGCAATGGCAACTCGCACCAGAAGGCATAGGCTTATATCCCGACTTGTTTTGACGTAAGGACCTCTGCCATGCGCGTTACTCACTTGCAAAGTGCAACACAGATCATTGAATGCGACGGTTTGCGCATACTTACTGATCCATGGCTTACTGAGGGCGAATACTACGGAAGTTGGTTCCACTATCCCCCCTTTCCTTCTGAGTCAATTGAAAACTTGAAGTACGACTACATATACGTCTCTCATATACATCCGGATCATGTGAGTGATCAAACATTTCAAGTACTGCCGCGGCAGGCGCCGGTCTTGATTTTTGATTACGCATCTAAGTTCCTCAAGGCCAAGATCGAGCGTCTCGGATTCCAGGTAATTGAGTGTTCGCATGCTCAAGCAGTCCAGCTCACACCTGACTTTTCCATCACTATCTATGCCGCAGACAACTGCAACCCAGAGTTGTGCGGAAAATTTTTGGGTTGTGCAAACGTAGAAAATTCTTATCAGAAGACTCAGATTGACACGCTCGCCGTATTCAAGGATGGTGCTACCACAATTCTCAACGTGAACGATTGCCCCTTTGAATTGGCACAAGAGGTCATCAAGCAACACGATCTGAATGACGGGACGGTCAATCTCCTGCTTGTAGGTTACGCAGGGGCTGGGCCCCATCCGCAATGTTTTGACTTTGACTCAAGATTGCAGCTAGAGGAAGCCGCGACAGCCAAAAGGCTCAAGTTCTTGAAGCAGGCGCAGGACTACATAGAGTTGGTACAGCCTGAGACGTATGCACCTTTCGCAGGCACGTATCTCCTTGGTTCACGTCTATCCGCAATGAATGAAGACCGTGGAGTTCCCACTGTCTCCGAAGCTGTCGACTATCTGAGCTCCGCTGTATCTGTAGGGAGTCAGGGTGTCGTCCTGGAGCAATTGGATGAGTTAGACGCAAAAAATGGTGGGATTCAAAAGTCGGCAAAGGCACCGCGCCTTACTTACACCGAATACATGAAAGACGTTTCGCAACGGCCCCTCGCTTACGACAGTGATGACTGGGACGATGCTGCTTTAGGGGACTTAGTCGAATTGGCAAATGATCGTTTCTCTCTTAAGGCCCAAGAGATCGGATTGACCAGCCAGACGCGACTAATAGTTCAAAGTGATAGACGCGCTTTTCTCTTTCAGGCGGGAGTAAAGCCCAAAGAGGTGCCCGTCAACCACGATCTAAGTGCGCCTTTTCTGAGATTGACTGTTGATCACAATCTGCTGCATCGGCTCTTACGAGGCCCTCGCTTCGCACACTGGAATAACGCTGAAATTGGTAGTCACATACACTGGGAAAGGCAGCCGGACGTCTTTGACCGTGGCCTGCAACACTGTCTCTACTTCCTTCACTCCTAACCCGAAGCACCACAATCCTTTTCGTGTGTAACTCTCCGCACTCGGGGGGCTCATCTATATTTCCAACAAGAAACGTCGTATCTTCGCCGAAACCTGGGTTTCGAAACTTAGAGATTCATCAATAAAGTCATTCATGACTGGAGCCGGTGCCGGTGAGGAGTCTTCTGGTGGCAGAACCAGGTCCACTTTTGCCTTCAGGTCATGCCTTGATTGCACCCAAGACTTCTCTGGCAGGTAGTCAATGATTGATTGTGCGTATCCCGAATAATTTTCGGAGTAGTCGTGCAAGAGACAGGGAATTCCTGCTGACATGCACTCGTCGACTAGAGACGTGTGCTTTGCAATCACTAAGTCAGCTTCGCTGCACAACCGGTAAGACTCTGCCAACTGTGAGTAATCCGTGCTGATGCGAATATTTTCTTCCTCACGAATTCGCTCCTTCATTGCAGCCACCGCAGGATCACTCAGCCACTTCATGTCTTTGGCTCTCAGTACAAAAACTAGATCCCTGCGTTCTTGAGCAAGCTCAATGATGTCATTTAAGAAAGAACTCACGGGATGTACGCCCGTGATGATGCTGGTTTCCCAGACCTCATTTTTCACTTCGTAGGGTAGTACTACTACTTTTCGTTTAGGGGTAGTGAGCACATGTCTATTTGTTCGACTGAGCCTTAGGGCATCATCAAAGAGGTCCCGTCTCCACAAGCCTATAGGGCGACACTCTCTCACCGCTATGGACGGTGACCGCATACACGCTTGTGAGTCATTGGTGTTGCCTGTCACAAGAATCTCGGCCGCCAAAGGAGCTAGTTGCGAGACTCCCGAAGACAACCGCTCATGCACTGCAACGCATTTGACCCCACGTAAGGCAAAACCGAGAGTGAAATGTGCCGGAACTTGACAGTCGAAAGTATAAACAGCCAGGCGCAGATTAGGCATTTCTAGTTCGATAGTGCGTGCGAAGGTCTCTGCATCTCTCATCGCTGATCGAACACCGCGCAAAATTATCCGTGGTACGCCTTGCTTGATTGGCCGGAGGAGTGCAATGTAATTCCAGAAAGCCGACGTCAGACTCGCAGAAGATTGTGGCCAGCGTCGGAACGCAATATGGGCAGAAAAATCACCACCGTCGCGAGACAGAAAAACGGCGTTGTCCCACAAAGGGGTGTCTGAGTCCTTCGCTTTCATGACATAGTCGTAGCGGTATAGATTTCTATAGACCAACTCTCGATTCACAAGAATTGCTACTCCGTGAGACTTTGAAGTACCGCTGTTTTTTTCTTCTACTCGCGAAGAGCCGGTACGTGACTTTCGTACTTCCTTAATTCGCGTCTGGCATCGATCAATAATTCGATTGAGGACTTGCCGGAGGCCGTGCAGGTTGAGCAGGCTCCATCCGAACCGGCAATCCAATCCCGGCAAAGAGGCTTCCATGGATTCCATAACAAGCCTCAGCCACGGATCTTGGATGTAGACAATGCTTGGCTGCTGCTTCGTACGAAGAAAAGTGGATATTGCACCAGCCAATAAATAAGTCGAAGATGCTCGTTGGAGTAGAGCAACCCTGATCACATCCTGCTGAAAAGCGTCTTGATACCTGCACCCCCTAGCCCGCTTCCACTCCTCTCCGGACTCCCACTCTTGGATCTGTGTCACGAAAGCCTTGGCGGGTTCCTCATAGGGACCTTCTGTCCAGACCAACTTTGGCAATTGGGCAAACTCAATGGCCTCTATGCGTAGGAGTCGCGCTAGGGATGGGAGTGGTAAGTCATCAAGACTGGACTGGCATACGAATAAGGAGTGTCCACAAATTCGATGAAAAATAGCTCTTACATAGTTCGCCAAAAATAGACGATCAAATACGCATATCAAGGCGGCATCTACTCTCTGAGCGCGCCTTTTTCAACGGTCACAAGCCAATCTACTTGCCTATAGGCATCATTGTTGTACGTCGTAATGTACTGGTCCACGAGAGTCAGACCTTCGGAGATAGGAGCCATCAATTGGCGTACTTCGTCGCGATTAATTTTCCTAATCCCCAAGTTCTCTCTTGATTCGTGGCGAAAATCTGTCTCCGCCGCGAAAAGGAAGAGTGCTTTCCCTCCCGGCTTCAAGGCGGCATACGAACGAGCTATCGCAGCCTCTCCCTCATAAGCATTAACAAATTCAATGACCCCGATTGATATAACAAGGTCAAACACTTCCTTTGGAACTACGAATTCTGACAAAAGATTCAGTTGTGTTGTGACCCTTAGTCCTTCTGCCTCTGCTCGTTGACTCGTATTTTTCAGCGCTCGCTGAGACGCATCGATTCCGGTCACGACAAAGCCCACCTCCGCAAGGAAGCAGGCGTTGGCTCCACTCCCGCATCCGACATCAAGGGCTTTCCCTGGTGGGATCGTCGCTGCGCCAAAGTTTCGGAGAACGAACTGAATCACTTTTTCGTGAGGATAGTTTGGTGAATTCGATTCATGCCACGCATCCCATATTTGCATGCTCACCGGCTTTCTTCCAATCGCATATAAGCTGCCCTCTACCGCACAGTGTAGGAGAAGCAGCGCAACTTACTAAGACTCCACACAAGTTGGGCGCCTACAGGACTTCACCGAGAGCGTCGTCAATTAGGCACTCGTAGAAGTAAAGATGTATCTTTTCAAATGACTCACTGTCTTGCCGGAGAGCGACACAAGGGCGTCCAACAATCTCGAGAACTTTCACATTGCTCGGTGGCAAAGAACAAAGTTCCCATTCGACCGCAAAGTTCGAGATGTGGTGTATCCGGTCGTTCGCTCGAACTGAGGCTGCTAGTGTCGGGGTCGCTCGCTGATGATGATGCCTCAGGCACAAGGAATAACGGTCCAAGGAGGACCCGTGTCTCATTTAACCGTTCGCTACCCAGCGGCCCTAACCAAAGTCATTGCGGAACTGGATTGGAGTGTTGTAGACAAACTAGTCGCAGACCTGGTCACGCTTCGCGCAACCGGAGGGAGACTATTCATCTTGGGCCTTGGTGGTAGCGCTGGAAATGCAAGTCACATGGTCAACGATCTGAGAAAACTCGCTGGTTTGGAGGCTTATGCCCCAACGGACAATGTCTCAGAGTTGACGGCCCGCATAAATGATGACGGTTGGGGAAATGCTTTCACTGGTTGGCTAAGCGTGAGTCACCTGAGTGCTGAGGATGCAATTTTTGTTCTCTCTGTCGGCGGTGGTGACTTGAATCATGGGGTCAGTCCCGAACTCGTTTACGCAATCGACTACGCAAAGTCAGTGGGTGCGAAAGTACTCGGAATCGTTGGCCGCAACGGAGGGCACACCTATGAATTTGGGGACACAGTCGCCCTCATTCCGTCAGTAGATGACGGGCTCACCACCCCTCTCGCAGAAGCTTTCCAAGCGATTCTGTGGCACGGAATGGTGTCACACCCGAATCTCGCCGTCGCCAGCGCACACTGGGAATCTCTGTCTCCCAAATAGGAATTCCGAAGCTACGCCGCCTGTGGGTCGTCCTGCGCTTTGGTTTGCGTAGTCGTCCGCAGTTTGGCGGCCTATATGCTTTACTTCAGGTGCTTAGTCTCCTCAACCACAACACGCGATACCTTCATATTCGTGAACGTAAGCAAGGCAAAATTGAGCGCCTCACGCTATGACTTCTATCCTCTATTCAAGAATGTGTGGGCAAGCTCTGATGGCACTAATTGAGCGCTATTCTCAGAGAGTGACCCACTTCATCAACCTGGACTCACCATGATTCCTGACATCAAGATCTTCACAGATGCTTCGTCTCTCAATTCGATCAGCGAGTTTGCTTCTTTTTCCTGGATTAGTGGCTTCACGACCAATCCAACTCTGATGCGTCAAAGTGGAGTGACTGACTACAAAACGTTTGCTACCGAGGCAATTGCCTCTGCAGATGGAAAGTCTCTATCTCTAGAAGTTGTGGCGGATGACCTGCCAACGATGTTGCAGCAGGGGCGAATCTTGGGCTCTTGGGGCCCTAATGTCGTTGTCAAAATTCCCATCACAACCACAATGGGCGAGTCCTGTTTACCCGTAGTGCGAACTCTGCTCGATGAGGGTTTCAGCGTAAATGTGACCGCAATAATGACCGATGATCAAATCTCTAGCCTTCTTGCCATCATCGTCCCAGAGGACGACGCCATCGTGTCAGTTTTCGCCGGACGCATCGCCGACTCCGGCGTGGATCCCGTGCCACTGATGACCAAATACGCAGGGTTGGTTTCCGAGGTACCGGGCTCCCAGTTGCTGTGGGCAAGCCCGCGTGAGGTTCTAAATATTGTTCAGGCCGCAGACTCCGGGTGCGACATCGTCACAGTTACGCCCGGCCTTCTGCAAAAAATGTCCTCACTCGGCAAAGACCTCGACCAATTTTCTCTCGAAACGGTTCGCATGTTTTACGATGATGCCCTATCTGCGGGTCTTGCAATTCACTCCTAGATGAAAACGGCTACCAAGGGACTGTATGAAGCAGCGCATTCTAGTGACAGGGGGGGCTGGCTACGTTGGCAGTCTTTTGGTCCCCCAGCTTCTTTTGGATGGATACAAAGTCACTGTTTACGACACAATGTGGTACGGAAACAATTTTCTCGATAAGCATCACCCCGACCTAACTCTGGTCAGTGGGGACATTCGTGACTCCTCACGATTTGCGCTAGCCGTAGCCAAGCACGATGCCGTAATAAACCTGGCATGCATTTCGAATGACTCAAGTTTCGAACTGAACGAAGGACTCTCAACCTCCGTAAACCTGGATGCCTTCCGCCCCATGGTAATTGCCTCAAAGAAGGCCGGGGTTCAACGATTCATTTATGCTTCATCTAGCTCGGTTTACGGAGTTTCCGATAGTCCAGACGTTACCGAGGATCATCCACTTGTGCCTCTGACGTTGTACAACAAGTACAAGGGTGTGTGCGAGCCATTTTTGCTGGAAGAGGTCAGTAACGACTTTGTTGGTACCGTCCTTCGCCCAGCGACTTTGTGCGGCTTTGCCCCACGACAGAGGTTGGACTTGTCAGTCAACATTTTGACGAATCATGGCTACAACAATGGCGTAGTCAGGGTCTTTGGTGGGGATCAAATGCGACCAAATCTTCACGTACGAGACATGGTTCGCGCCTATCAAGCGTTACTGTCAGCAGACGCATCCTTGATACAAGGTGAAATTTTCAACTGTGGATTTCAAAATCTATCAATCTCTGAGATTGCTCAACTTGTCGTTGACATCGTGCCTGAATTTCGACCAGACCTTTCGGATGTAGCGGTCACTGTCGAGTCCAGTGACGATCAGCGGTCCTACCACGTAAATTCCGACAAAATCGCTCAGACTCTTGGTTTCACTCCACACTTCTCAGTCGCGGATGCCATACGAGACCTTTGCGAAGCGTTTGCCTCGGGCCTTTTGGCAAACTCCCTTTCAGATACTCGCTACTTTAATGTGCAGCGGATGAAGGAATTGCAGGTCACATGACTCAGCGAAGGGCAGTAGTTACCGGGGGGGCGGGCTTTATTGGTAGTCACGCCGTAGACAAATTGCTCGAGAAAGACTTTACCGTTCGTGTCATTGATGATTTGCGTAGTGGGCGCATAGACAACCTCAAGCATGTTCTCGATCGGCCCGACGTTGAGTTTTTTGAGACCGATATCTGTCAATTGCCGCCAGACAGTCCTATCTTCGCTGGAACTGATTTAGTTCTGCACTTTGCTGGTGTTGGGGACATTGTCCCTTCAATTGAGCATCCAGCCCAATACATGCGCAACAATGTGATCGGTACCGTTTGCACTCTAGAGGCTTCCCGGAATGCAGAGGTCCGACAATTCATCTACGCCGCATCCTCTTCATGCTACGGAGACAACCCTCCAACTCCCACCGGTGAGTATGCCCCCCTTGATCCTGCCTATCCATACGCACTGTCAAAGTACCAAGGCGAGCAGGCAGCCCTGCACTGGGCCAAAGTTTACGGAATGTCCGTTAACTCAATTCGAATTTTCAACGCATACGGCACTCGGTCGCGCACATCGGGAGCCTACGGCGCTGTGTTCGGCGTCTTTCTTAAGCAGAAACTAGCCTCTGAGCCTTTCACGGTGGTGGGGGATGGTGAACAGCGTCGCGACTTTGTCTACGTCACCGACGTTGCCGACGCATTCATTCGCGCCGGGCTTAGTGATTTTTCGGGACAAATTTGGAACCTCGGGACAGGCAACCCGCAGTCTGTCAATAGGCTGGTCGAGTTACTACAGGGTCCGGCTATCCACATCCCCAAACGGCCCGGTGAACCGGAGACAACGTGGGCCGACTCATCCAAGATCATGAATGATCTCGGCTGGGCCCAGGAAACTTCTTTTCTGGAGGGTGTGACGAAGGTGCTTGCCGACATTGACTACTGGGCTAATGCTCCCCTATGGAACGAGGAGTCAATTGCAAAGGCAACTCGAACCTGGTTCAGTCTTCTTGACAAATCATCTCAGGAAGAACAATGACAATCTCTAACGGGCAAAAAGACCTCGGATTTTCGGATGCGGTGTTGTCCAAGATCGTGGACTCTGATGATCTAAGCGACATAGTGGGTGAACCTCCACGCCAAAGAATCGTCGTAATGTGCCACGGCACGTTTGACCTAGTTCATCCTGGGCACCTGCGTCATCTCGCCTTTGCAAAATCAAAGGGAGACCTGCTGATCGTTTCTATCACTGCAGATGCGCACGTCACCAAGGCAAACATGCGTCCCTACGTTCCCGAGCAACTGCGTGCACTGAATCTTGCTGCTCTGGAGTTAGTGGACCTGGTTGTTGTTGACCAGAATCCTGAGCCTTTGGAACTCCTCGCAGCGATCAAGCCCGACATTTTTGTGAAAGGTTTCGAGTATGAGAACTCACTGCCTCCAAAGACAAATGCAGAGAAGACGATTGTAGAAGCACACGGTGGGCAGATGATCTTTTCGCCAGGCGATTTCATTCTGTCATCAAGTGCTGTCATTGAGCAAGACCCGCCCCGTATCGGACTCGAAAAACTCTTGACCCTCATGCAAGTCGAGGGGATTACTTTCAACGACCTACATGATGCACTGAGGTCGTTTCAGGGAATTTCAGTCACTCTGGTCGGAGACATTATAGTAGACGGAATAACGACCGGCTCAATTATTGGTGGATACAGAAAAACGCCGACGCCATCCGTACGCATTGAGTCAGAGCAGAACTTTGTTGGCGGCTGCGGCATCGTCGCCAAACACATAGCAGCAACGAGAGCTGCAGTCCGAATCATTTCTATAGTTGGAGATGATGCCTTCGGACGTTTTGCGATTCAAGATCTGGAAGAGGCCGGCGTAAAGTGCCATATTCGTGTCACAGATGACCGTCCCACTACTCACAAAAGCGTAGTCATCGCTGATGGATATCGCATGATTCGTATGGATACCGTAGATAACAAAACTGTTGATTACGAAACCTTGGTAGACATGACCACTCAGTTATCCAACTGCCATGCAGATGCTGTCATCTTTTCCGACTTTCGCCACGGAATTTTCAATAAGGCGACGATTCCTTCTTTTCTCGCTGCCGCACCACGCAATGCGTTCACCGTAGGCGATAGTCAAGTCGCCAGCCGATGGGGCAATATTTTGGAATTTGCAGGCTGTGACATGCTCACGCCAAATGAGGAAGAGGTGCGATTTGCTCTAGGAGACCAAGACAGTGTGATTAGGCCTCTCGGTTCGACTCTGTACGATCAGGCCCGCTGCAAAATCTTGATGCTGAAACTTGGGGACCGCGGGATGATGACGTTTCGAGCCCCTCTAGAGGATGCAGATCGACGATCTTTCTTTTCAGTTGACTCACTGGCGCGAGAAAATATTCTTGATCCGGTGGGTGCTGGTGATGCCTTACTTGCTTATGCAACATTGACGCAGGTTGCAACGGGCAATGAGGCAGTGGCATCAATAATTGGAACTGTTGCCGCCGGACTTGAGTGCGAGTTTGAAGGTAACGTGCCCGTTTCACCCGAATTGGTGCACTCCCGCTTGTCAGAATTAGAGAAGGCGTCGGACTTTCGGTGAATGCGTTTGCCGTCGTTGGAATGGGCGTTCAGGGCAATAAGCGCCGGCGCATTTTGGCTGATGCTCCTTGCGTAACTGTGGACCCGGTAGTTCATGGCGTCGATTTCAAGGACATTCGTGAAGTACCGCTTGGTGATTACAACGTGGCTTACCTGTGCATCCCTGATCACATCAAGTTTGAGGCGGTCCGTTACTTGGTAGAGCATGGAAAACATGTGTTGGTCGAGAAGCCATTTACGCTACGTGATTACCAGTACGACGATATCCAGCGAGGGCAAAGTGTTACCGGCTCCACTGTCTACGTGGCCTACAACCATCGTTTCGAGCCTCACATTGCTGCCACAAAGAAACTTTTGGACTCACGAGCTATTGGGGACATATACACGGTCTCTCTTAGTTATGGCAATGGCACCGCAGCACTCGTAAGGGACAGCGAGTGGCGTGATCAAGGTCTGGGTGTTATTTCTGATCTTGGATCGCACCTCCTCGATATGATCGATTACTGGTGGGGGCTGCAAGAGCGTGAAGTTAAATTCATCGATGCTCGAGCAGTAGAAAATTTGTCATACGACTTCGCACTCTGTCGTCTTACTGGTACGCCACCTGTTTGGGCAGAAACCACTCTTTTGAGTTGGCGAAATGATTTTCAGTGTCATATTCGTGGCCGCGAAGGTAGCCTACACATCTCTGGTCTCTGCAAATGGGGACCAGCCGAACTGACTCTTCGTAAAAGAATTTTGCCTAGTGGACGACCACTTGAGGAGATTACGACGTTATCTATGCCGGATCCGACTTGGGATGCTGAGCATGATCACTTTCTGCACCTAATCGCAAGCCGGCAGGCAGGAAATCTCGCCGTCAGCCGTGAAATTTCAAGACTTCTTCATTCACTCGAATTATCTCTCGCAGACGTCAAATGAAGGTTGCTTTCGCTGGCTTATCACACCTTGGGGTGTGCATGTCCATCGCTGCCCACACGTGGGGGCTGGACGTTCTTGCCTTTGATCTCGATCAAGAACGTGCAGCCCGCATTGCTGCAGGAGAATTTGACGCTGCTGAACCCGATGCGATTGACTTCCTGCAATCCCGTCCAGATAAATATCGCGTCGCGAGTGAAGCTCTCGATTTATCCGATGCAGATCTTGTCCTAATAACAGTAGACACCATTCTTACTGCAGAGAATGAGAATGACGAGACAGAAGTCACGGAATTCATAAACTTCGTTGCAGGGAAGGTAGATAGGGACGTCCCAATAGTTGTCGCAAGCCAAGTTCGTCCAGGATTTACTCGAAGCCATGTGCCGACTCACCCCGAGATCTTCTATGTCATGGAATCCCTAATCTTCGGGCAGGGAATAGAACGGGCGCGATTTCCAGAACGCTACGTTGTTGGGTGCGCTGATCCGGAGAGGCCGCTCCCATCTTCCCTACGGTCTTTCCTTGAATTAGCCAATTGTCCCATTCACATAATGACTCTTGAGTCAGCTGAATTCACAAAACTAGCAGCGAACTATCTCTTATCTGCTTCAATCACTGCTGCAAACAGTTTGGCGGAGCTTGCCGCACTCCTCGATGCAGACTGGACTGTTGTTGAAAGTGCGCTGCGTGACGATCAGCGGATCGGCTCAAATGCCTACATATCGGCGGGTTTAGGTATAGGGGGGGCCAACCTGATTCGTGATCTCCACGGCATCAAAGCGTTGTCCGACCAGCTGGGTACAAATTCTAGTCTTGTCTCGACAATTCTCGAGCATTCGGACTACATGAAACGTTGGGTTGTGAGGATGCTTTCACCGCTACGACGCCAACAAAACATTTCGCAAATAGCTGTTTTGGGATTGGCATACAAGCCCGGTACTCAATCCACTCGAGGGAGTGTGGGCTTGGAAATCTCAGAACTTTTTTCGAGCTCATGGGAAATTCGCGTGCATGACTTTGCCGTCAAGCTTTCCCCAAGTTCCCTGCAGAAACTAGGAATCAAGCAGTTTGATGACTCAGTCGATTGCCTGAAGTCGGCCGACATCATCATACTTGCGACGCCCTATCCTGAGTATCGAACGACCCTCCAGCGCTATTTGAGTTCAATGCCACGGTCTATCATTCTGGATCCTTACCGCCTCGTGGAACCGGACTTGGTCCGCAACACGGATGTCCAACTGATACAACTCGGGAGAGCATGATGAAGTCCAGGAGAATTGTCGTCCTAGGAGCCACGGGTTTCGTTGGATCCCACACGGTAGAGGCTGCACATTCAGCAGGCTTTGAAACACTCTCGCTAGGCTCCGCAGAGCTCAACCTGCTCGACCCGAGCACTGTTGATCAACTTGCTTCAATGCTTTCTCCACATGACATCCTGGTTCACTCAGCAGCCATAGCGCCATCAAAGACGTCACAGGACGTTATCGCTAATCTCACGATGACTAAACACGTTATGGACTGCCTAGAGGCGAAAGGCCTCGCCCAACTCATCGTTGTGAGTTCAGACGCAGTTTACGGGGGTGCCAGCGGGGTGATCAATGAAAACTCCCCGTGTAACCCTGATTCACTCCATGGTGTGATGAGCCTGGCTCGCGAACTCATATGTGCATCAGCCGACGTCGAGACACTCACTATTTGTCGTCCGGCTCCCATTTATGGTTTTGGAGATACTCACAATTCATATGGTCCAAATCGCTTTGCGCGAGAGGCTTTGACGGATGGAAAGATATCAATCTTTGGAGCCGGAGAAGCGAAGCGCGATCACGTCGATATCCGAGATGTAGCGGACGTGATCGTTCGATGCGCTCGTAATTCGCGACCCGGTATCCTTAATATTGCCAGCGGTGCTTCACTCAGTTTTGCAACGGTCGGGACAATGGTCGCAGATGCAGTTGAATACTCGGCCGAGGTGCAATCCGTCGGAACTGAAGGCCAGCCGACGTATCGAAGTTTCGACACTACCCGGCTCGTTGAGTCCTTCCCTGACTTCATCAGCACTCACCCCGAAGTTGGCTTCACACGAATGATCGAACTAATGACAGGTTCAATTTGATGACGCAATTTCAGGTCCCTTACACAGACTTCAGGGCCCAGACTTCTGCTGTGCGAGAGGATTTACGTTCAGCTTTTGATGAGGTCCTGGATTCCGGGCAATATATACAGGGGCCAAATGTTCGCGCTTTCGAGAGGGAATTCGCCCACTACTGCAACGTGCCTTTTTCTACCGGCATAGCTAATGGCACTTGTTCCCTGCACTTAGTTCTCCGAGCAATGGGCGTTGGTTCGGGCGACGAAGTCATCACGGCTCCTAATTCATTTTTTGCTTCTGCTGCCGCAATAGCTCTTGTGGGAGCGAAAGTAGTTTTCGCAGACGTCCGCGCCGACGCAAACATTGATCCAGACGCCATAGAGGCCTGTGTTAGCGGTCGAACGAAAGCAATCATGCCCGTGCATCTGACTGGTCGACCCGTCAATATGCCTGAAATTCAGAAAATTGCTGACAAACACAACCTTCTCATTCTTGAAGATGCCGCCCAGGCCGTCGGCTCCTCCTACAAATCAGTCCAGGTCGGTTCTTGGGGTCACGCAGCCACCTTTAGCCTTCATCCTCTCAAGAGTCTTCATGCCTTCGGTGACGCTGGAATTGTTACAAGCAAAGACGCAAACTTAATCAAGGAGGTGGCACAGAGCAAAAATCACGGACTTGCTGACAGGAGCACGTGCGAGGAGTGGTCTTACAACTGCCGTCTTGATGAGGTGCAAGCGTCGCTACTTCGTGTGCAACTGCTTCATCTGGAGGACAAAATCACTGAACGTCGGCGCCTAGCTCAAAGGTACAACGATCATTTGGCACCATACGTCGACGTTCCTTGGGAAGATGAAGACGAATTTCACACGTACCAGACGTACATGATTCAAGCGTCCTCTCGAGACAAACTGCAAGAGCATTTGCGCAGTAAGGGTATTGAAGCAATTGTTCACTACCCAACCCCACTACACCTGCAGCCAGCCGCTCGCGATCTTGCATATGCCGCTGGGTCTTTTCCCATCGCTGAAGACTTATGCGAACGAGTCCTCAGCCTTCCTCTTTATCCTGGAATGACTGATCACCAGCAAGACATGGTTGTCGAAGGTGTGGCTGAATTCTTTGGAGTTGTCTGATCATGAAGGTCAAGAAAGTGCACGTGCCTTACAACTACTTACCAGCGCAATTTTCCAACTACGACGACATTTTGAATGGATGGGATGCTCTCATCAAGAGTTCCGATTTCACCCTCGGTCAATTCGTAGAAGACTTTGAGCAGTCATTTGCTAAGTACGTAGGAGCAGAGTTCTGCGTAGCCACCAACAACGGCACGGACGCTCTAATTTTGTCACTGAAAGCGCTAGGCATCTCAACAGGAGATGAAGTCATCACACCATGCAACTCCTTCTATGCCACAGCGGGTGCGATAGTTGCAGTCGGCGCAACACCGGTCTTCTGCGACGTTGACGCCCGCTATCAGGCGGACGTGGACGATATGGCCTCTCGAATCACGGCCAGAACCAAAGCACTTTTGCCTGTGCACTGGGCGGGTGCATCGCCCGACATGGGGGCTCTCCTTGAGTTATCCAAACAACATGGCCTGGAGCTTGTCGAAGATGCTTGCATGGGAATCGGGGGAGCTTGGGTCGGCCAGCACCCAGGAACCTTCGGTCGTGTCGGAGCCTTCAGCATGCACCCCCTCAAGACATTAAACGTCATGGGTGACGGCGGCATGGTCGTTACAGATGACGGCGACCTCTACGAGTGGATGCTGATGTACCGCAACCACGGAATGATTGACCGTGACCACATACACATGTGGGGAGTCAATATGAGGCTACAACCGCTTCAAGCAGTGGTCGCAAAGGTCATGTTGCAGACGCTGGACGAACGACTTGCAAAGCGCAGAGATATCCAAGCAGGACTTGATCGGGCGATCCAACAAAATACCGATTTGACGGTTCCTCCGCGCGATCCCAGGAACAGTGAAACCGTATCGCTCTACATGTTGCTCAGTGACAAACGCGACGAGCTACTCACGTATCTTGATAATGAGGGTATCGAAGCAAAAATTCACTACCCGGTGCCTCTGCATCTGCAACGTCCTGGGGTGGCCCTTGGCTATACGAAAGGCAGACTTCCAGTCGCAGAGAATCAGGCAAGGAAGCTGGTGACGGTTCCTGCACACGAATACCTCGACGAAGATCAGCAGCAGTACCTAATTCACCATTTGCAAACTTTTGCTAGACAAAATACCCCCTAGGAACACTCAACATGACTGCAAACAATCAAACTGCTGCCTTGTACGCAATGCTTCGCATTCGCAGAGTTGAGGAACGTATAGCAGCGGAGTACCACGAACAGGAAATGCGAAACCCAGTGCACCTCTGCATAGGTCAAGAGGCTACTGCCGTTGGTCTCAGCCTTCATCTATCTTCACGTGATAAGGCTATGAGTGGTCATCGAAGTCACGCTCACTACTTGGCAAAGGGAGGCAGCCTTAGGCGCATGATCGCGGAACTGTACGGGCGCTCCACCGGATGTTGTCGGGGTAGAGGGGGCAGCCAGCATCTCATTGATGAGAGTGTTGGGTTCGTTGGTGCCGCACCTATTTTGGCCACCACCGTGCCGATCTGCGTGGGCGTCGCCTGGTCAGCCAAGGTAGCTCAGGATGGCACGGTTGTTGTGGCCTATTTTGGAGATGGTGCAACTGAAGAAGGTTGCGTGCACGAAGCCCTGTCTTTCGCATCGCTACACCAATTACCGATTCTATTCGTTTGCGAAAACAACGGTTTATCCACCCACACTCTCATCCAAGAACGGCAACCAGACCGTCCTTTATCTGACATAGCCACCGCGCATTCTGTTAAATCAGTAGTTGTCGATGGAATGAGGGTTCAGGAAATTAGCGACAAAGCCAGAGAAGCAATCGCCACCGTTCGAGAAGGTGCGGGCCCTATCTTGATCGAAAGCCGAACTTATCGATTCGTTGGGCACGTGGGCCCTGGAAATGAACTGGATATGGGCTATCGCGATCAATCAGATCTTGATAGGTGGCCGGACCCGATCTCCCTAGAGACTGCACGCGTAGCCTCCTCCATCGATGATTGGGACACGGCTTTGCAAAGCATGGAGGATGAAATAGCACGTGAAATCGATGATGCCTTCTCATTTGCTAAATCAAGTCCCTTCCCACAGGCAGAAGAGTTGACGGCAGACACATATCCCGAGGGGGCATAGACCTTGAGGCACTTAAAGTTTAACGAAGCGATACGCGAAGGCTCCGCTCAACTGATGGAGACGCACCCTGAGGTTTCGATCATCGGATTAGGTGTCCCAACGAAGGCAGGGGTCTTCGGTACTACTTCCGGACTCGTTGACCGCTTCGGCAGGGACCGAGTTATTGACACGCCCGCCTCTGAGAACGGGATAACGGGTGCTGCCGTAGGAATGGCTATCTCCGGACTACGACCAATAGTTGTGCACCATCGGCTAGATTTTGCTCTCCTCAGCATAGATCCACTCGTAAACCAAGCGGCAAAATGGCACTACATGTACGGGGGTTCAACTTCTTGTCCCCTCACGGTGCGTGCGCTAATCGGACGCGGGTGGGGCCAAGGGCCTCAGCACTCTCAATCACTCCAGTCCTGGTTCGCCCATATTCCTGGACTTAAAGTCATCATGCCAACAACCCCAGCAGACGCCAAGTCTCTTCTGGTGGCGGCCGTCCTCGACCCGTCTCCAGTCCTAGTACTGGAACATCGTTGGTTGTACGACATCTCGGGTCCAGTTTCACTTGACATGACTCCCGGCGAACTTGGCAAAGCCGCGATTACTCGCTCCGGCAATGACCTGACCCTCGTGGCATCTTCTTATCAAACCCTGGAATGTCTTCGTGCAGCGGAAATACTGTCGGACATGGGAGCAGATGTTGAAGTAATAGATCTTCGGAGCATAAATCCTTTGGACTCCAGCACCGTACTTCAGTCAGTCGGTCGAACGGGTCGATTGATCGTCGTAGACGGTGCTCATCGCAGTTGCGGAGTTGCCGGTGAGATTCTCGCTCGAGTTGCCGAGGCGGGAGTCTCCCTCAGCAAGCCACCTATCAGACTGACTTTTCCAGACGCTCCCACGCCCACAACGCCAGCACTTGCCAATCTTTACTATCCGCGCACTATCGATATTCTTCACGCTTCCGCTACCCTTCTGGACCTGCCAGCCGACTTCAAGGATCCCGATGAAGGTAGAACACTGGATCAACCCAACCCCCAGTTCACGGGCCCCTACTAGACAAGGTGCTGGGCCAAGAACGTGACCTGTTGACGAAAACTTGCTCTCATCTTAAGAGCCCAAGTCAGTCGCACATGACATACATTCACCTTCAAAAGGGGAAATGGAGGTAGAACGTGAGCGAAGTCAACCTTCTGCGGTCCATACCGCGCACGCGAAGAAACATTGATGAACGAGCGCGCCACAAAGATGATGACAACCTTCGACGCGCCATGGAATTTGGGCATGACTACTTCGACGGTTCTCGCGATACTGGATATGGCGGTTACGTTTACGATGGTCGCTGGCAGGGAGTAGCGCGTGATATCGCGGAGCACTTCAAGCTAGGGCCAGGCGACCGTGTGCTCGACGTTGGATGTGCCAAGGGATTTCTTGTAAATGATCTTGTGGATTTGGGGCTAGATGCTTACGGTCTGGATATTTCTGAATACGCGCTCGCCAACGCGCACCCGGGTACCCGAGCTCGGCTCTTCCATGGAAGTGCTTCCAACCTTCCATTTCCCAATTCATCCTTCTCGTGTGTCGTTTCTATAAATACAATCCACAATCTGGTCGAGCTTGATTGCATTAGGGCGCTGGCTGAAATGGAAAGGGTTGCGCCCGGGATGGGTTTTGTCCAGGTTGACGCTTATCGCACTCAGCAGGAAGAGACTGCTTTCCGCAAATGGGTCCTTACAGCACGAACACACGGCGATCCTTCGTACTGGAAAGGGCTCTTTCAGCGAGCGGGCTACACTGGTGACTGGTTCTGGACTATCGCGGAATAGGATCGCTAGCCGCTAAGGTTTCAGGAGATCACTTTGGGCTCAAAATTCCGCAAGGCCTCCGCCGACGTTCTGATAACTGGTGCAACTTCTTTCGTTGGAAGGCATCTCACACGATTCCTGATCGCACAGGGTTATTCGTTAGCAGTCGTCACAAGAAGTAAAACACATGAAGTCAATAGCCTGGGACGGGTTCCTGTACAAGTATTTGAAGGTGATCTGTCCGATCAAAAGTTCGTTTCAACGCTACCCAGTGCTCGCTTGGGAGTTGTTCACCTAGCGGCATCAGGCACGGCACCCTCTGATTCGTCAGAAGAAATTATGCGAGACAACTGCATTGCCTCAGTCAATCTTTTGTCATACATTCTTAAAACCGAGACTCCCTACCTTATTTTTGCCTCCTCCATGTCAGTTTACGGAGACGTTGAGCAGCCTGTAATTTCTTTTCGCACCCCATGCGAACCGCTTACCGTGTACGGTGCATCGAAACTCGTTATTGAGCGCCTCCTGGGGAATTACCACGACACGATTCCCTCTATTGCAATCAGATTACCGGCGGTACTTGGATCCGGGGCCTCTACTCACTTTGTTGCACGACTAGCAAGTGATGCACTGAGAAGCCGACCATTAAATGTATTTGAGCCTTCGGCACTCTTCAATAACGTGGTTCACGTGGATGATCTTTGCATTTTCCTACACCACTTACTGCTGAATAAGACATTTGATGCAAAGCCGTTCCCGATCGCTTCCACAACTCCAATCACCATTTACGAGGTGGCGGACATCTTTCGCCGTCTCATGCCTAACTCACTTGGGATCAATGTTTCGACGAGCTCTCGCCCCTCGTTTTATGTCGACGACTCGTACGCGCGTACATTCCTTGGCTACACTTCACTCAGCACGCAACAAGCCATAGAAAAGTATGCAGCGACTATTGCCGCAGAGATTCAATAGCGCCCTGTAGACTACATCGGACCAGTACGGGTGGCGGTTTTTCTTCTTACCTTTGAACCGATAGTACACTTCGTGTCTAGCGGTACGCGAGAGTTCGAGCCGCTCACAAGCCAAGGGGGAATCCTCTGCATATGAGTAATGCCTCTTCGTGGAGAGTCTTTCGAGATACAAACCTTCAAAGCCCTGCTTGGCTCTTCAAGCGTGTTGTCCGGCAGGAAGAGTACAAGCAGGTGTTAAGTGGAGCGGCACCTCGATCCAGGACTGCGGATCAAATCTTGAGGCGTCTGCTCTGGTTCTGGCCTCGCATCGGCGCTGCGGGCGTCTGGGCTAATGCTCCACTCGGAGGGCAACTCGGGCCACAAAATTATTTGCACTATGAACCAACTCGGCTTGTGAAAAAGACCTTGGAAGTCATTCCCCGGAATCGATCACTCCTCGAGCTTGGGTGTAATTCAGGTTCAGATCTAGATCTACTGCGCAGAGCTGGGTTTTACGAGTTGGAGGGAATGGATGCTGGACGCCAAGCCCTTGACCTATTCCAGGAGGAGTTTCCTGAAACTTTCGCGTTGGTAAAGCCCGAGCGAGACCTTTTTCAGCAGTACTTGCTGGGGCGCCCGAGCAAATCAGTTGATTATGTGTATTCGAATGGCGCAACTATTGAACTGGTTCACCCTAGCTTCCCGATCGTAAAACAAATTTGCCGTATAGCAAGGCTTGGAGTCTTACTGGATCTCAGTGAGAGAGTGAACGGTTTTCCAAGAGACTACCTAGCGCAATTTAGGCGTTTTGGTTTCCCTCTGTGGTACACCGATCGTGAAACGCATCCGCACCCGTCAAGCCAAATTTTTATTTTTCTCAATAAGCACCTTAATTCGCCTCAATGAAGGCAACCCGCGTGTGGCCTCTGGTCATTCTTCTGGCAGCCGCTACCGTCGGTGCATTCCTCCCTTCTCCTTCCATTCTTGGAGAATGGGAAAGTTCAACGATATTTTCTACGTATGGCGTTCTTGACAACCACCTGTCCTTTGAAATTGCAAAAAGGGGAAACATTGGAGGAGCCGGCTACTTTCCGCTCGAATTAAGTCGCTCCATTCTTGAACATTTTGGGCTGGCACCAACATTGTGGGCCTTGCGCATACCCGTGATTTTTTGCGGCCTACTCGGTGTCTTCTTATTTTATTTGATTGCCAAGCGATGGTTTGCGATCTGGCCGGCAGTGGTTGCCGCATCCCTATTGGCTGTGAACCCTCTCTACAACCAATATCAACATGAACTCATTGTGGCTGCTCCCAGCCTTACAGCCTTTCTCTTCTTTTTTGAGCGACTACAATTTTTGGCGCTTAACCAACGCCGATGGCTGGCTTGGATCACACTCTCTCTTGCGATCGTTCTCGTTGCCTTACTCTATGGGCCTGGTCGGATTTTGGCTGCCATCACTTTGGTTGCTTGGGTAGCCAAAAGCATGTACCGCATATGTCGCTCTGCGAACCTACGGCTTTTGCGTGAATTCTCAGTTCAACTACTGACGAGTCTATTTATATCCATCGTCTCGATCTTAGCCATTGATCCTAAGAACCTAACGGCGCTTGGGCCTCAACTATTTTTCCCAAAAAATGCTGAAACACTGGTTGTCACGGAATCACAAATTCCATTTGCGATATCGCTTGTCAACAATATTCAAATACTTATCGAAAGCCTTGTATTAGGGGGTGGGCCCCATCACGCTGCAGCTATCGAATCAACGTTAAGTCAAGGACGATTTCCGATTATTCCACTCGTGATTTCGCCCTTCGTCGCTCTCGGATTATTACTGACCTTCAGAAACTTTTTTGCGACCCCTCAGCGCTGGTCGTCGCCGTTTGCAGCCATCCTCTTTCTAGCGACCATAACTTCACTACCCATGCTCACGTCCACAAATTTTCATCTAAGTGTGGACGGCACTCAACAATTGATTTCAACTCTTTCACCTTACCGGCTAATGTACTTTCTCCTTCCCGCATACCTGGCCATTGCCGTTGTCTCGCAAACTGCACTGCGCACACGATGGTCCGCCATATTGCTGCTTGTCTCCAGCGTCGGCTTATTTGCCTATAGCACGCACTCACTTATAGAAAGCCGAGAAGCCCTGGATCGAAAAATCCTTGGAGGTGAGAATAATGCCGGCGGCAGGTCGGAACGCTGGACTTTCACAAATACGCAGGACGACTATCCCTCAGCTTGGACTGCTCACCTGCAACAGCACTCAGAATATGCTTCATGGTCACAAGAATTCGCTGCACAGGAACCTCGTCTTCAGGAATTCGAAGGAAGTAAAACGATTATTTACATTCCAATTCGTTGCTTCCCGGAGACATCCACTCGCACAAGATCGCTTGACTTCTACGACGTGAATTTTCATAGCCTCTTCATTTCAATTTACTTGAACGCTCAGCTGCCACAATCAAATGTCGGTACTGTTTTTCTTCCACCCGCCGACGGTGCTCCGAGACCCTTAGTGGAAAAAGAGGGATTTTTCGGAGCGCTCATTGCTGAAAAGACAGACGGCCAAGTAGAAACAATTGACTTTGATTCAGAGCTGGGTGTGGTGCGCACTCTCAATCAGCGTCCAGCCGATATCGTCCTAGCAATGACGCCACAAGAATTGGCTTTTGTGGAGCAGCGATACCAGCAAGATAGTGTTGACTTTCAGGTCATCAACTACGAGACTCGCTGCAATGCATCTTGAGGGACTGGAGTTGGTTTCGCGTACGAAGCATTGTGAGGAAGTCATAAGGAATGATGCTCAACGTTTCCTCTGGTTTAGCTTCGAGGCAGTGAAACTTCAAGGAGAGCCGGGTCCGTGCAGGAGCAGATACGTCTTTTGCCACCCATCACTGCTGTTATGAGACTCCTCGTGGCGGTCCATCGACAATGGAGAGACGCGCGTTTTGTTCGCGAAATGAATCTAACCCCTACGATGATGTCTCGTGTTTTAGGGCCTATCGCTGTTTACGAATATCGGGTGCGTGGGCGATTGACGAGAAATTATAAAGACGTCAAACTTGGGGCGTTCCAAAGTTTACTCGCCAAGCACTACGCAGTCGAAGGACGTGGGTACTCCAACCTGGCAGATCTTGACACACCGACGCGGCATTCCCGCTACACGAATCAAGCATCACGCTTCGCCTACTTTTCTGCAAAGTTCGGGGACATTTTGGATCTTAAGAATGGCGATACCTTTTTGGACCTGGGTTGCGGCACTGGTCAGAATATAAAGATGCTCAGCAAGACATTTCCAGATTCTCAAATTATCGGAGTGGATGTAAATGAAGATGCGATTGAGCTGATAGCAGAATTTGAACCTTCACCGAATGTGCGATTGAGACAAGCAGACATTCAAGATACCGACGCGCTTCGTTCTTTCTTGGAAGCGCGTCCGGACCATATTCTAATTTCTCACGTCTTTTCTGTACTTTTTGCCTCGGACGCTTCCTCAACTCAATCATGGAGACAGGAATTCATACGTCAAGTGGCCATGGCGGCCAAAAAGAGCGTCATTATTTTAGATAGTTTTGCGCAGCGTGGTCATCTTGACGTCGAGATTGAACAACTGAATAGGCTGATTGTTGTTGACGATGTTCTCTCCTACTTTTCCGTGTGTGAAGAGGGACGCGCCTTCCTCGCCTACTCACCAAACTCACAGGCAATTCTCTACAAAAGGGCCTGAGTACCATGATCACCATTCACTGTGGCCTGCACAAGACTGGGTCGTCCTCAATTCAACTAGCTCTGAAGAGTGTTCCGCAGCTCGCGCCAAAAATAGACGTTCCTCAAGAGGGACAGGGTCAGACAACCGCTGATTTCAGGACGCGTTTGGAACTGCTGCACGATTCTTCTGTCAAGATATTCAGCGACGAAGGAGTGCTAGGTCATCCACATAATGGATACAGTACGGCCGCTGAGCGCTTGCGTGTACTGCAAGATGTCGTGGCTAATCGACCTGCAATGGTCGTCGTGTATTTCCGTCAGACGACCGATTGGATTACAAGCGTTTACTTGCAAGAAATCCAAGAGGGTGGCTCAGTCAGTCCCGAAGATTTTTGGGCCAGGCTTCAGAAGTCCGAACTGTTGCATTGGGACAAGTTTCTTCAAATGCTCGACGACTACATCCCGCCAAGTAAGCTCATGGTCCGTCTCTATGAGCCAGGCCGTGACGTCGTTGAGGATTTTTTTTCCGTCGCTCAACTCGGAAAGACTCCATACGTACGCGGCCGTGGCTATAGAGACAACAGATCCATAGCTGCTATTCACGCGCCCATCTTGCGGGCCCTTAACTCCCAGAGCGCCTCCAGCAAGGAACAACTCGTGGCGCGTAGACGATTCTTTCAGCAGGTTTTGGTCGAAGGTGCACCCAGAGACGGCTCTCCGTTCCCCGAGGCAATCCAGCGCGAGATGAACGAGCAATACGGGATAAGCTGGAATCGACTCACTGACAGCATGCTTCGTAGAGATCTGACAGAGGGACACCGCTTTCGCGATGTGGCGACTTCATTCAGTTTCCCTCCGAGGCCGTATGTTGGTCTCGATTTAAACGGGGCTCCTGTGCAAAATGAACTTCTGCGAAGCTTGGATCTTCTCTCGCAGAGATGGTCTCTTCAGCCTCAGTCAATTTGGACTAGAGCATCCATGTTGCTCGCCTCTGACCCATCTGCGCTCGTACCGATCGCGAGACGGAAGCTACTTGGTTTGATAGCGCGGAGGCCGTAGGACTCGTTCAATTTCTCACACACTCAACTTAGAGACGCGTTGTGTGGATCTTGCAAGGCTACAGTTTGATTTCAAATAAGGGGAGTGGTGAGTGTCTGAATCTAGAGCAGACAGGTTTGCGGATCGTGTACCGCTTGGCCTACTGAGGAGAATCAAGTCGTCCGTGGTTCGAGTGCAGGATGCGCTTGTGCTCGGCTTCACACTTTCCCTTATCTTTCTCTTACGTCCCGTGCTTGATATCCGTCTAGCGGCGTTTGACACTCCACGCATTGGCGAATGGGTCCAAAGGATGGATCTATCGCTATCACTGGCAAGGCTCGATGATACGAGAACTTCTCGGCGACGCCTCCACATATTCGTCCTTTGCGGTGTTCAGCGGAACGAACAACTAGATCTCATGTACAAGAGACATATTAAGTTGCTTGAAAACGTCGTAATACTGGATGTTCGTACCTCGCGATGGGCCAAGATCCTCCGTAAGCCAGCTCTGACAGTGAGTCTGCATGCAATGCAGGGAACGGGGCTGAGGGCCGTCTACTCCGGAGATGCACGCGTCACCTTAGATTCGTGTGGGCTTCATCCAAATGGCCGGCCATTCCTAGCGTTCTCCTCCGACGAAGAGGAGCGAGGGAGTCAATTTCTTGACTTGTTGGGAATATCACAAGAATCAAAACTAGCCTGTGTGCATATACGGGACCAGGCCTACTTAACGAAGGTTCTACCGGCTCGGGATTGGTCTTATCACAATTACAGAAACCCTTCAATAGACAGTTATGTCGCCGCCGTGCAACTTTTGATCGATAACGGTTGGACGGTTGTTCGGATGGGACGGGAAGTCGAGCGGCAGTTTCCTCTCCAGCATGCGTCCTTTATTGACTACGCAGTCAGTCCTCATCGGTCAGACTTTCTAGATGTTTTTCTCTATGCAAAGTCGCAATTGGCAATAGCCGGAAGTATTTCCGGGATTGATCAACTGGCGCATGCGTTCCAAATACCGCATGTCGCGACTAATTTCATACCGTTCGAGGACCCCCGCTGGGCAACACCAAACGCAATCGCGCTTCCTGCCTTGTATCGATCGAAGGCTTGTGAGGATCCCCTACCTCTTTCGGTAATGCTGGGTCATCGGTATGGCACAGCCGCAGAGTATGTCGACGCGGGAATCACGATCATCCACAACGATTCGCAGGACATCTTGCAGGCCGTCTCTGAGATGATGTCTCGCCTGGACGGGACGTGGATCGACACTCATCAAGACCTTGAGGATCAAGAGCGCTTTTGGGAGTGGGCCCTCGAATGCGGCATTGCGGACGCTATTCCTCCGGGCCCTTGGCAACAATCCTTCACAAGGGCCCGCCTTGGGACTGTTTTTCTGCGTAAATTTCAGGGAATCCTCATGACCTAAATTGTCTCCAGTGCCGGCGCGCGTTCGTGCTCAGAGATGGGCATCCATCTTTGTTGACGTACGGTGCATCAAGGTGCATGCCCAACGTGGAGCCTCCAAGACCCGCTGTTTCTGTTGCTCGCCCTCTGCGCGAGCGTAGGGTCGAACGCCCAGTTAAAGCGCCAAGCATCTTCAGTCCCCAACGAGTGCCCTCTATCGCTGCTTAGAAGAGCCAACCGCCCTCGTTACTGATCGTCCGTGTTTTGGACAAATCGGTTTGCGGTTTCCTAAATGTCCAAGTGAACATGCGTCCCACATTTTCCTTCGAATGGTGGAGGGCCACATCATAGATCGCTTCAAAGGGCTGGCGATTCAGGCTGGATTTGCTCAATTGCTCAGAGTATGTCTCATGCTTATACAAACTCACCTCATGAACAGTGTCCGATAGATCCGCGAGGGTGAGGGGCACCTCTTTCGGGGTCAGCGCGGCCTGTGCCACTCGCTTCGGGTCTAATGCTGTCGTCATGGATGTGAGGTGCTGCCCATCAAACCTGTAAATTTTTTGTTTCACCATGCTCAGGACTTCGGCGACCAGTCTGGGCTCCTGATCGTAGATGGAGGTTATTTTTTCATCGAGGAGGGAGAAGAATTCGTCTAGACAAGATTCGTGATAGAAAAGTTTGGAAAGAAAATAGGGATTTAGTTTGAGAGATTGTCTGGAGGTGTCTTGGGCAAACCTCATTTCGACGATTTCATCGGCGTCCAAAAATTCAGCTCTCGCCGCTTCTTCGAACCCCTCGAGTAGACGTCCAAACTGACTTCCGCTGCTCGCACCGGTTTCCAACAAGGATTGGATTAGCGGGAATAGTGAGCGGCCTTTCGCGAGACCTCGAATGGGGTAGAAAACATGGCCGCCTGCATGCGCATCCACAAGTATCGACTGTACGAAATGCAGACGTCTGACGACGTAGTAATCACTTTTTGAAAAAACGTCAGTGGACGTAACGATCTCTTCGTATTCAGTCGCCGCGAATTCCCCATACTCGCCGGACGCCTTATCAATAGCTCGAAATTCTCCGCTAAGCCCATATTGCGTCCGCGATTCTTGGGTAGCCATCTCAGATCCACCGAGCAGCATCGCCGGGAAGAAGTGCAAGCCGTCTACGTCACTTTCAAGGACATCGTGCACTCCTTGCATGAAACTCTGCAAGCTTTCGCCCGGTAGCCCATAAATGAGTTCGGCAAAACTGTCGACGCCTATTTCTTTCGCGTGTCTGGATAGGGAATTAAAGGTTTCCACATCTATGTTTTTCCGCTTGATATTCTTCAAGACGTCGTCGTTTTGAGTCTGGCGCGATAGTGAAATGGACGTCATTCCCCGAAGTAGACTCGCGATTTCCACCACCCGCTTGGAACTATTCTTCGCAAAGTACAGGTAGATGTGGTTGGGGAAGCCCCGTGATTCCTTCAAGTCCCGCAGCTTTTCGGCTATTTCCACGTCGCGTGGAAATAGGCCAAAATTGGCATCTCCTATGTATAGGTATGAGACCCTTGAGTGATTATTGTCGGCCAAGAAATCCAATTCCTTCAAAATTCGTTCGACGGGAAACGAAGAGGATTTCGATTTCGCCATGTCGCCCCAAGAGCAAAAAGTGCACGAATAGGGGCAGCCGCGGTTTGTTTCGATCAAGGGCACGTAGGCGGGGTCCCGTAAAAAGTCATCCAGGACGCCTGTCAAGAAGGGTGATGGAATGTCATTTAGGTCAAGTAGTCGACCAGTTCGGACATCGAGTCCCCCAGGGGGTGTCAACATCGGTACTTCGAGGTCCGTCTCGCGAATTTTCTCTCTTCTGGAATCCAGACTCCACGTCCCAAGCAGCGCATGCGGGAGTAAATTTTCACGAGAGCGACTTTTGGCCTCAAAGGCCTCAAGGATTCGCAGGAACGGGACTTCACCCTCTTGCGGAACGTAATAGTCCACTGCACTTCGGTCACGCAGAAACGCAGCCGCCCCTTCTAATTCGGTTGAGTTTAGATTTGGCCCCCCCATAACAATCAAGGCTTCTGGCCGAACTTTTCGCACCCAATCAGCAGCGGTGGCCGAAAGGTTGGAATTCCATATGTAGTTGGAGAAAGCCACCACATGCGGTTCGAACGTCAAAACATTTTCAATTAAGTCAGCGGGCGCCTTACAAATTCTAATGTCGACATCGGCCGAGAAATACTCAGAAGCGAAAGCCGCTAGGTAACCCATATTTACCGGCATGGGCAGCACTGACCACTCAGTTCCTGTCTTCACGTGGCTCAGGTCAGCCAGCACCACTCTTAGACTTTCCGGCAAGATCCCTCCTCACAATCCACAAACTGGTAGCTGGCCCGCTCCCTAGGCCTGGTGCGTCATCTATCCTAGCCGAAAGCCGAAATCAAGGTCGTTCGACCACCCGAATCCCAAGGATCCAATCCTCGACCCACTGCTGACCATGCACCAGGACGCAAGACCCCCTCAAAACACCAGAAATCTACGGGGACGACACTTATTTCGCGCCACTCACAGGATCGTACGCACAACGTCTTCTACAGTACGGTCGTGGTCTCCACTCCAGAGCTCGCCGTCGTCGCCCCCTTCTACAACGAGCAGGGGAGCCTGCCGGCGTTTTTAGAGGCGCTGAGCGACATCCTTACCCGATTAGACATTGATTTCGAAGTTATTCTCGTTGACGATGGAAGCACAGATGCATGGCGCCAGGATCTTCGGGTATCGCCATCACTTCACTGTCGAGTTGTCGAACTTGTGTCAAACAGCGGTCATCAAGCGGCCCTCGACGCAGGTCTTCAGGAGACAACCGCAGACTTTGTCATAACCATGGATTCAGATCTCCAACATCCTCCTGAAGTGATAGCCGAGATGCTCGCCGTCGCCAAAAAATCCGGCTGCGACGTCGTCTATGCTCAGCGTGAAGGAAGGCGTGAGGATTCATTTTTTAAACGCTGGACTGGAGAGGCGTACTACCGATCCATGAAGTGGCTCTCCGGCCTACCCGTCGAGGCTAATGCAGCCGACTACCGATTAATGAGTCGCTTCGTAGTTGACATCTTGAACAACATGCCAGATCGCAAAGTGTTTCGACTACTCATTCCAGCCCTCAATTTTCGAGCGGAGACTGTGACTTATCGCGCTAACCCAAGGTATGCTGGTAAAAGCAAATACGGATTGTGGCGAATGCTTTCGCTCGCCAAGCGGAGCGTGATTCAGTTTTCCCTTAAGCCCCTGCGACTCGTTGCATCACTCGGCGTCATCGTCTCGGCAATAGCCTTCTTTTGGGTAATCTACGCCGGAATTCAATGGCTCACAGGAGCGACTGTGGCCGGATGGACCTCCCTGATGGCCGTAACCTTACTTCTCGGGGGGGCAATCCTCTTCTCCCTGGGAGTAATTGGTGAGTATCTCGGAGAGGTTTATGAAACTGTGAAAGGCCGGCCGAGCTACATCATCCAGCAAGTGCGAAAGCTCTGACTTTTGACTCGTTGTCAATGCTGCTCGTCCAACCCACGCTAGGGGGAGATCCAGACTCCTCCGCCGTCACAGAAAATTTTATTTGCTTCAGACTCTGAGCACAGCCCATATTTTTTGGTCAGGGTGCACTTAGTGAGAGGCCACCTCGCGGCACCGTTTGCAACAATCGCAGACTATTCTGGCGCGATGACTCCCTCATGCTCCAGGTCAATCTGGGTTGTAGGAGGTGGATTTACGGGTCTAGCCACGGCCATCCTGTTGCAGCAGATGGGATATTCGATCTGCTTATATGAAAAGAGTTCGCACCTCGGCGGCATCATGAGAGACGAATACGTCAATGGTGCACCTCGCATGAGAGGGTGTCATATTCTGCATCAAGATGTAGCAACTCAGCTGCTTGAGCCGTGGAATCTCGTAACTCTTTTGGAAGCAAGAAGAAATTCGGTTTCCTCTTCGACCAAGATACGGCAGCAAGAATATTGGTTGTCTGGTTGCGAGGGTCCACTCATCGATTACGTGCCGACTGAAAATGACGCTTTAGCTTTTCCTGCGTCCGGCGCACCTGAGTCCGTTCAGTCACGTATCGATCGATATCCCAGCGAGATTCGATCTCACTTGCGAGACCTTTGCGACGTTATTGGCCTAGATGTCGTTCATACCTGGTCGCCGTCTCTTCAGGCCTTGCAAATGAATCGTTTCTTTCCTATGCACGCGGACATGGAAGAACTTAAGAAACTGAAGTCAGATTCACCCGTCATTGACAACTTATTCGGACTTGTGGGCCTATCCGACCGTACTGTGTTCCTGCCCACCGACGGGTACACGAATTTGTTCGCTGAAATGCAGAACATGATGCAGGCGACGGGGATTTGCTTGCATCTCAATGAGCGTGTCCGCCCAGCCAAGGAGGATGAAGATCTTGTCTTCTACAACTCAAATGGACAAAGATCTGAAATTGGAGGTGTCTGGTGTGCCTCTCCAACTGTTTTGCAGGCCTCGCTCGACAAGGGAAATTCACTAGACAACAGCCCGATGACTCATGAATTTTGGCACATTAAAGTTCGCCAGCCCCTAGAAGCAACAATGTCGTACATTCAATACTTTGGACATCCACATGCAATTGTTCGTGCAACCACATATGCCTATGGCGGTACACAGCACGCCGTGATTGAACGTGTCAGCAAGAGAGGGCAGACAACGAGCCCCTCTGAGCATGACCTAATGCAATGTGTGGTAGATCTCGATCTAGAGCCGATCGAAATTGAAGGCGGTTCAAAGACCGCAACCTATCCAGTCGTATCAATAAACGATTTTCTCCGACTCAGTGCCCTTGAGCAAGGACTGCGCGGTGTCGATTGGGTCCATGGCGCGTGGCTGAACTTTGGTCGGACCGCCAAGATTCAGGCCATCTCAAAAAGTCTCCAAGAATGGGCGCATGAGAGGTGGAGCGGCAAGCTCCAAGGCACTGCAACTTAGATGCTGTCTCTCTATATTTTTCTGCACATGTTCACATGGGGTGCGTTATTGTTCATGATCTTTTTTCTGTTGCACATGGGCATTTCTTTGTGCCACAGATGGATTGGACCGCAACCAAGCAATCACATCCTCAGCGGAATGTGGCCCCGGGCCGAGCGCATCTGCGACCGCGCGAACAACCTCTAGGTCTTCTGCAGTATCAACTGTTACGCGCAGGTCACTCGCATTCTTCGCGCGTGTCACGCTCGCTATCCTGTATTTATCGGGATGCTCCGTCATCCATGTCGTCACATGGGTTCGGTGGTATCCCGATGCCTGCTGATCGGCGGCCAAGAGCGCTTTACGACTAATTACTTCTACGTCGAACCCCCGTGGATAAGTGCGAGTGATGGAGTTTGAGACTAGGTCTAGCGATTTATCCTTTCGCCACAAACTTATACATTGGTCAACCAGTGCAGGGTCTGTCAACGGACAGTCCGCTGTCAACCGCACGAGCACCTCTGAAGGAAATGTTCTTGACACAAGTACGAATCTGGACAGGACATCATCCAGTGGTCCGCGCACGACTTCCGCGCCTAAATCCCGTGCAGCGGCTGCGACCACGTGATCCTCAGGCTGGGTTGAAGTTGCGACAACTACCATGTCGACCTGTTTAGCTTGGTGTGCGGCCTGCACGGTGCTTGCGAGAATAGAGGTCGCCCCCAATTCGGCTAGGACCTTACCCGGAAGTCGGGTGGAGGACATTCGCGCCTGGACGACCGCGATACTCAAATTTTTCTTCTAGTCAAAATCATTTACAGCAACTCCCAAGTGAGGGCAGTTCCTCGAGCTACAGGTTTTGACAAGGCACGTCCAATCACAAAGTCATGCATATCGGGATCGAGTCCGTACCCAGGTCTGACCACTTTTATGTCTTCCTCTGAAAGTACGTGACCTGCACGAAGATCTTTATTGACATACAGGGACCGTCTGTATTTGAGTGATGCGTGATCAGCCTCTGTCGTCGCGAAGTGAACACTCCCCAAGGCTTCCCACGCACGACGGCCCTCGACCACGAGCCTACTTAGCTCATCAGGTGTCATGGAGAAAGAACTGTCGATACCACCATCTGCTTGATCTATAGTCAGATGCTTTTCGATGGCTACCGCTCCAAGGGCAACAGCTGCGAGTGAAACACCGATACCCAAAGTGTGGTCCGAAAGTCCTACAGGACAACCAAAGGCTTCCGACATGGTAGGCACGGTCTTGAGGTTAGCTTCACTCGCCGGAGCAGGGTACGAACTTGTGCACTTCATAAGTATGATCTCGTGACAGCCTTCACTACGAGCGGCCTGGACTGCTGCATCAATTTCACCCAGGCGAGCCATCCCAGTTGACATGAATAGGGGCTTGCCCAACCGGGCCACTCGTCGAATTAAGGGCAGGTGCGTTATTTCAAAAGATGCAATTTTAAAGCACGGAACATCTAGATCTTGGAGTAGATCGACCGCAGCTGCATCGAATGGGGTGCTGAAGGCAATCAATTCTCGGTGACGTGCATACTTGAAAATTTCAGCGTGCCACTCCCAGGGAGTAGCCGCCTCCGCGTATAGGTCGTATAACCTCGAACCCGCCCAAGGGCTCTCTGCATCCGTGACTCGGAATTCATCACCATCTGCATCAATTGTCATCGTGTCGGCTGTATATGTCTGTAGCTTGACGGCGTCGGCGCCCGCGTCTGCAGCCGCATCAACAAGTTCTAGTGCCCTCTGTAAAGACCCCTTGTGGTTGCCAGATAATTCTGCGATGACAAACGGGGGAGACTTTTCACCAATCTCTCGATCATCAATCGAAATCATGATCAGACTGCCTCCATTGGACGAATTCCACTGGCTCTCTTCTTCCACTCCGCAAGATATCGAAAGACTTGTCTCCTTCATTCATGAGCAAATCCACGACACTTGCATGACTCAAGAAGGGCTCGAAAGACTGAGTGTATACAGGGTGCTCATATGCGTGAAGATAGACATCAATGCGTCTATCTAGGAAACAAATCAAATCCTCAGCCAAATAACTCGCTGCGCCCCAGGGTGAAATATACGTATCTATTCCTAAACTTTCACAGATCTGAGCTACTTTGTCTCCCCGCTTACCGTCATTTGGAATCTGACTGGAGCGCACCGTCTTTTTTGACATGTCGAAAGCGACACAAAAAAAATCAATTAAGCGCACGTTCAACTCAGCAAGCAGTTTAGTCCGACTCCCTTCCTCAAAAGCTACAACTAGTTTTGGGAAGAACTCCGAGTAATGACTTGATGACTCATATAGTTCACTGATGCGACGGAGCGCAGAGTCACTAAACGAATCATCTGCGACTTCAACGGAATAGATGTTTTGTCCCAGTTTTCCTGCAGTCTTGACCGGTACGCTGAGGTACTCGAGTCCGTCTGGACCTCGCAGTCGGTTTCTCTGTTGCCAGGACTGCTTAGAGAAACCGACATCATCTAGCCAAACGACGACATCACACTGATCCATCAAGTCGAAAAATCCCACCCACGGTAAAAACGTGGGCTGGAGAACACAGGCTACGTTAGATGGCAAGTTACACCATTCCAAAATGCACGTGATCTTCAAAGTTCAGTAATATTTGATTCACTGTTGCAGCGCTAGCGCCAATAGCGCGCTCCATACCCGGCTCCACCCAGAATTGGAATACTTCCCTCGAAAAGCTTTCCGCACCCGATAGCGGTGCGTGTTCTGGAAAATACCAGTGGGCAGGCAGATACCAATTGCTAGTTTCTATGCCTGCTTTCCTTATTTCTTCGGCAATGCACTGTTGAACTCGCCACGATACTCCAGGCAGTCGGCACGCATACCTCCAAGGCACATCTTGGTCACGGTAATCCAAACCTACAAACCGGTCCTGATCTAGTGCCTGAGCCCAATGCCGAGCATTCGCCAAACGAATTCGTGCTCGCTCCGGATACTTCTCAAGCTCAATTTCGAGCGCACTAATTGACTTGACATCCAAAGGAAGACGAAAAGTGCTGTCGTAATCTGCAAGCAAGCCGACGAATCCTTGTGTCGCGCGTCCAGTGTCAACTAGTGCCTCGCGTGCCAAGTTGAAGCGGCGTCGAAAGTCCAGTTCCGCTCTTTCTGCGCGGTGCAGCGTCAAGCACCGAATTTTTTGTAACTGCTCGCGCGTTTCCGAGGCAATCGCCGGCGATTTGTGAAGTACGGCTGCGCCACCTGACGTTATGTGCTTTGACGAGCCGAAAGAAACTAACCCGAAGTCCCCCATGGTACCCGCAAAACCAAATTCACATGCAGAGCCAAAGGCCTGCGCCGCATCATCAATAACAAAGCAATCGCGAGAATTGAAGATTTCCCTGACTGACCTAACGTCGGCTATTCGTCCGTAAAGGTGCACAACGATCGCAACATGGCATCCGGCCTGGCGGGCGCGCTCCCATTGATCTATTTGCACCTCACCAGAATCCGGGTTCACGTCTACAAAGTAGGGTTCGTATCCGGCACTGAGCACCGCAGACACAACGTCTTGACATACTATCGGTGACAAGGCCACTCGCCCTGGACTTTGGCGACGTAAAGCCTGTAGTACAGCTTTCAAGCCTAAGGATGCTCGGCTGACAAAATCAACTTCACCATCCCATCGCAAAAATGCAGCAAGTTCTCTCGCATTTCGCGTCAAAGCACTGTTACTCATGAGCTAAAACCAATTCCATAATGGTGGATCGAACTCCAACCCATCCTGGTACCAACTCTTGTCCAGTCCGGGACATTTCAAGAAGTTTCCGTGGACTTTGTAAAGCCCACTCAAAGGCGCTAGTCCAGTCCTCCACGCTTTGGGACTCAGCTCTCCCAAGATGTCGGATTGCGCCCAGGTCATTCAGGAAATGCGCGTCGTCCTGTTGATTGTCCGCGGTGAGAATGGTCAGGGTAGGAAGTCCGACCGCGCAGCGCTCCCACGCGGCAAGACCGCAAGTACCGACAGAAAGATCCGCCCTGCGCATCAATTGCGCTACGGAATCTACATGCTCATGCGCCACTACACCCGAGAAACGGTCCAGAATAAGTTCCTTCAGAGATCCAGATTCAGGCAATGCTCCTAATAGCACTTCGACCAGTATATGATCCAGACTGTCCTCAAGGGCTTCCAAAATCTTTAGAATTTCATGATCAACGCCGTGGCCACTTCCAAGATACACAAGTATCCGTGACACCAAACCATTTCTGGGCTGCTCGGACGTGACTTCATCAAATTCTGGTCGAAGAAAGGTGTACGCAGGTCCCAGCAATTGAATCGCGCTGGCTGGAATGAGTCCTGCATACCTTTGAGTTGGGGAGAAATGGAGGCCTGGGTCAATAAGCACGTCACATTCATGCCGGCGATCAGCCAGGTCATCAACAACCCAGATGGCTTCCGCTGCTTGACGGACAGTGGTTTCCCACTGCGCATCGAGAGCGTATTGGTCCACCACCATCACCGACGCATCGCCGATTGACTGACACGCCTGCAGAGTTTGTTGAGCATCAAATTGTGGGTTCCACGAATCACCACCACTCAGCAAGAAATAGGGGAGAGCCCGCTCTTCCATCCAATTGCGGAGCACTCCCGGCAAATCAATCGACAACAAACAAGTAGCCACGCCTTCTGCTTGTAAACGCATAGCCAGCGCCATGCAGCGCATTACATGCCCGGATCCAATGTCATCGTTGGCGTCAGCCCGGAAAACTACCGTCACAAGTTACCGGACTCTCGGAGCAAGACATCAATAACATAGTCTTGATCATCGTCAGTCAACCGAGTGTGGATCGGCAGTGATATTTCGCACGCGTAAAACTTTTCCGCATTCGCACATAGTCCGCGTGGGTATTCATGCGCGTCAAAGGCGGGGTGCCAGTACGCAGGCATGTAGTTCACTTGAACACCTATACCTGCGGCTCGGCATGAATTAAATATTTTTGTGCGACTCTCGGCAGGGACCCTTAATGGGTAGAGATGCCAGACCGGATCAACATTTGCTCTCTGTGCCGGTACTCGGAATTTCTGGACTCTCTCTAGCTTTTCGTCGTAACGGACTTTCGTCCTCGTCCGGTACTCCTTGAACATTCCTAAGCGACGCAACTGGCTAGAACCCAAAGATGCCAAAACATCAGGAAGTCGGTAATTCAGTCCGAAAATGGGGGCTTCCTGGTGCCACGGGCCTTGATCTCTGATGACCTGCTTTTCGGGGTCTCGCTCCAAACCCTGCCGCGCAAAGGAACGTGCACGCTCAAGCATTTGACGATCCTTAGCGGCAACCGCACCACCTTCCGCAGAAGTCATATTTTTGGTCGGAAAGAACGAGAAAGCAGTTAAGTCGGCGAGTGAACCAACCGGTTTACCGTTGTAAGTGCTTCCTAGGCTATGAGCTGCGTCCTGTATCAAGACAAGACCGTGTTTATCGGCAATTTCCCGCAGAGCTTCCATGTCTGCAGGATGACCAGCGAAATCGACAGCGACGATGGCCTTCGTCCTCGAATTTACATGGGCTTCCACAGATACGGGATCTATATTTGCCGTGTCCTCACAGACATCGGCAAAAACGATGTCGGCACCCAGCAAGCGAGCTGTTGCCTGAGTGGCAATGAAGGTTATCGGGGGGGCAATAACCTCATCCCCAGGTCCAATTCCTGCCGCGAAATAGGCGGCATGAAGTGCGGCAGTCCCTGAAGAGACCGCCGCAACAGAGACGCCACCTGTCCACTGCTCTAAATCTTGCTCAAATTTTTCTACCGCAGGCCCAGTAGTCAGCCAATCACTTCGTAGCACCTCCACAACAGCCGCAATATCTTCTTCACTTACGTCTTGTCGGCCGTACGGGATCATCGCCTTACTACAACTTCAGAGTGGCTCGGAGTTGCGCTGCGGTTAACCACTCATCATTACTATCCGATCGGTAGCTGAATCCAGGCCCTACGGACTCACCCTCCACGGGTGAATAACCCCACTCTGAGATTGTGGGCATGACAACGTACCGATCACTCAAACGCCTGGTTCGATGACTATCGTCTGCCCCAATCATTTCCTCGTGCATCTTTTCTCCCGGACGAATACCAATCTCAACAATTGGGTGGCCCGGAGCGATCGCTTCTGCCAAATCGCCTAACCGCATACTAGGAATACGAGGAACATAAAGTTCACCGCCCTCCATGGATTCGAAGGACTTCACGACAAAAACTACTGCTTGCTCGAGGGTAATCCAGAATCGTGTCATGAGGGAATCTGTGATCGGCAATGGCTCCCCGGCCTGCACTTTTGATTGAAATAAGGGCACGACCGAACCACGGCTTCCCATGACGTTGCCGTACCTCACAACCGACATAGCAGTGGCACCTTCTTGAGCGTAATTGTTAGCAGCAACGAAAAGTTTGTCTGCCGTTAACTTAGTTGCGCCGTAGAGATTTATCGGTGAGGAAGCCTTGTCAGTCGACAACGCGATAACCTTTTTGACTCCCTCATCAATACTCGCATCGATCACATTTTGGCTCCCCAAAACGTTCGTCTTTACGAATTCGAAGGGGTTGTACTCCGCCGTATCTACTTGCTTTAGAGCCGCAGCATGCACAACATAATCCACCCCCTTTAAGGCTCTATGGAGACGTTCTTTGTCTCGAATATCACCGAGGAACCAGCGCAAGCGATGATCACTGTTGAAGGCAGCCTTCATCTCGTACTGCTTCAACTCGTCACGAGAGAAAATCGCAATTCTCTCGGGCGTCAATTTGTCGAGGGCGTAACGCACAAACGCTTTGCCAAAAGACCCAGTACCACCGGTGATGAGAATGCTTGAGCCACTCAACTGCGACATAGAACCTCTCTCACCAACCACCTGCATCCGCAGGCACCCGAATTGACAAAACTACAAACCCAAAAGTTTTGCTTGCCGGTCAAATTCTACTGACTGCTCGCGAACACTCTCGAAATCACCCCTGGCAACAACCTCCCCTTGCTGGAGGTACAAAACCAAATCACAATGACGTACCGTGGCCAATCTATGGGCAATCGTTACAGTGGTTACCGTACCCTCTAGATTCCTCATGGTTTGGGCAATTGCCGTCTCGGTTTCAGCATCCAAAGCACTCGTGGCCTCATCGAGGACCAGCAAGCGTGGACGAGTGAAGAGGGCTCGCGCCACACCCAAACGCTGCCGCTGACCTCCACTAAGGCGCATTCCATTTTCGCCGACCAGAGTTTGCAGACCTTCCCGCATCTCGCGAAGAAACTCTGCTAGGTGTGCTTGTTCTAAAGAAACCCACACTTGCTCATCATCGAAAGACCCTTGCGGAAGACCGGCCACGACGTTGTCCCGTACCGTGCCGTTGATCAGCGCCACCTCCTGTGGGACGTAGGCGATACCTCCCGGCCATTTTGAAATAGCGTCCACGGGTGCAAGACCGCCAATCATCACGTGACCAATATCGGGCTGCAAAACCCCCAGAAGTACATCAGCAAGAGTTGATTTTCCCGCGCCAGTGGGACCAACAAAGGCCACAGACGATCCGGCGCCCAGTTGAAAGGAAACATTCTGGATAGCTGGCTTTGGAACTCCTGGATACCTGACAGTTACGTCACTGACCGAAAGGTCGGGATAGAAATCAGAGAACCCCTCTTGAAGTTTGCGTCGAATTTCAGACACACTTCGTTTGCCTGACGTCGTCGATCGCGATGGCAATCCTAAGTCTTTTGCCAGGTCATAGGCTTTTTGTGCCGGGGCTTCCGCCCGTCGAACAGATAAGGTTGCCATCTGCAGCCGCATAATTGCTGGCATGACTCGACTTCCAGCGACAATAAAGATAGAAACGATACCCACGGCCGCGACTAGATCTTTGGATGCCACTTGTGAAATCGCAAGCAGCAATCCGCCGATGACTAAGGCCACTTCGAATGCGTACCGGGGAAGTAAGAGCAGGATCTGTGAATCCGCATTAATTTTTGCTGCACGCCAGCGTAAATCTTCAATACGACCGGAATAGAGCCAACGGCGATCAGAAACCAAAATCTCTCTGTAACTGGCGATAGCTTCTTGAATTATCTGATAGGCCTTTATGTCAACTTCTGCAGACTCCTTTCCCAGACGTGTGGCCCAGCCGCCTAGGCCACGCTGCAGGCCCCAGGCAAGCAATCCAAAGAAGATCACCGCAAAGATGGTCACGACCGGGTCAACTGCCAAGAGTCCGATGCCAAGGAGCAGCAGCAAAGTCATGTCGGCAAGTGCCGTTGATGCTGCACCCAAGACACCCACTGTTGCCGCCTGCGTCGCCACGATCACCACGAAAGCTGTGTCCTGACTAGCCCGGGCTTGGATATCCAAAAGTGGGCGCGAAAGGAGAGATGAAGTCAGCCGAGCCGACAAGGCGGCCTGCCTAAAGGACAGAAATCTATAGGTGCGTCTCAAGAGAAGAGCACTCAGAATCGATTTCGCGACTAGCGCTACTCCTGCCAAAATGCACAGCCACGCCGCGAGTACTTCTGGTGCCACCGATTGCAGACTGAATTGATCAACCCCCGATTGAACTATGGACGGCAGTGCTGACCCGCTCACTACGGATACTGAGAGAACCCCGACCAGCCCAAGCAGTAGGACTCCTACAAGGTCGAGAAGGCCAGCGGCCATTTGAGCCACAGTGATTAGTCCGAGCAGCCATCTGTCCCTACGTTCCAAAAGTGAGAGACCCTGCCCAATAATCTGCAATGCATTCACGCGGCTGCTTCTCCTACAGGCCTAGTACGGTGCATCGTACGTGCGCGTTATGCAACAAGATCGGCATACGTCTCTCTTGAATAGCCAAAATCACACTAAGAACCATTACCAGGTCGTTCCCAAATCTGGTTATACGAATTAGCGAAATTGGTGTCGTCAAACATTGCTGAACGGTCTTTTCCTACGAAAGTGAATCCAGCTGCATGTAGTCTTTCTTCTATGCACTGCTGCGCGCTCGGATAATTCTCATCCACTTCAATCAATACGGATTTCAGTTTCTGACATCGGAGAACGTCTTTGGCGCCAAGAAGAATTTGATCCTCGAGACCATCCACGTCTATCTTCATGAGCGAAGGAAGAGGGAAGTTGAAGGGTTCTCCAAAAAGAGAGTCCAGGGGTAGACCTGCGGTCTGATAGGTCATTTGAGTCGTGGAGGACGGATCCGTCCCACTCTCTGTGAGACCGAACTGTGACATCGACCCTCCCTCATCCAGCATAGAAAGCTTGAATTCCGTCGTCAGAGATTCTCTTGACAGAGGCATTGGCACCACAATAACGTTGTTGCTCACTTCATTCAGAGCAATATTCTTTGCCAGCTGACCCAGATTCAACGCAGACGGCTCAAAGGCATAAGCCAGTTGCGAATATCTCTTGGCGTAGAAGACGGAAAATAACCCTATATTTGCACCGACGTCGTAAAAAACGCCGCCCCCGTATTTCTCAATCCATTTTAGGGTTTCCGGCTCTTTCGTCTCGAACGTCGCGACCCGATACCTGCAGACTTCATTGGGCGTAAAGAACTTCAAGTTGATTGTGCCCTCGCTGACGCGGTAGGACACCGGGCTCGTCTTCTGTTGAATTTCCGCGTAAAGCACGTCATTCAATCTCGCATCAATACCAGGCCAAATTCCTTGCACAATCCCTACATATTTCAACGCTATACGTACTGGAAAGAAGAGCATCTCCTTCAGGATCTCTTTCATGCAGCTCTCCGCATGTCTATTGCTCCATCACGATCAGCAAGCATTCCCAGAAGCATCAGGGGCACAATCGAAATAGACAAATACGTCCAAGAAACCAAATCTTCTGCGATACCTGTGATCAGGAATAAGGACGCGAGTGCAACCACTTCAGGCTTGACTCTCTTGGGCGCCTTCACGCAGAGAAGTAGACAAAGACTGATGACTGAAGCGACCGCCAGAGTACCCAAAATCCCATAGCGCAGGAGAGGGTCAATCAGGATATTGTGTCCATGCGTTGCCGTCTGTGGCAAGACATTTTGTTCGAGAAGCAGCGCGATTCCTCTTCCTCCCAATCCAATGAGGGGGTAATCAAGCCATTGACGCAAGTAAGCTTCCCAGAAAAGCCCCCGAGCTGCGGGGGCTCTGTCGACTGCAAGCACGAGAATAAACACCGTTGTTGTCGCCAGTGCGCTGAAGCCTATGACTCTTCCTAGACGCACCCGATTCCATCGATAAATAAACAACATTGCCAGGAACATAATTGAAGCGACGACTGCTGAAAACCAAGCAGATCTAGAATCGCTAACGAAGAGGAAGACCAGCCCTGATGCAACCAGCAGGCTTCCGGTGAGTCTCCTGCGCATCAGGCCGTAGACAACCAGAAAAGCTCCGATCGGTCCCGCGAAATTCACGCTGCCAAAAGGCCCTTCCCATCGGCGCCCGTAGTCGATGATTTCGAAAAGGAAAGGAAATGCGTCCCATATTCTGATCCAGGATCGGTTCCATCCCTCGTAATGTAGATTTTTGATTCCGAGGGCATCAAGAATCTGAGCGATAACTGCCGCCAAAACAATCATCCATGCGTACACATCAGCTGCGAGACGAACATCTGCCATGTTGGGACGCTTGAGAAGCAACATTACGAAGATCGCGGGAACAACAACCGACGAAATGAGAAATAGATCTCCATGCCAGATCGAGAGACCCATAAGTGCAATCCAAGTTGCAATAAGTGCAATCCAAAATGAACGACCAACGGGCGACCACTGCATGTCTGATCGATACCGAAACCACGCCAGTGCTGCAAACGTGAACATACTTAGTTGAACTGCCACGCTTAGGGGCTGAGCACCCATAATCGGGGTTTCCGGTAGCCAAAACTGGCCGAATTGAGCGATAACGGGGGTGGCGAAAATGATCGCAGGGTAAATGGTTGAGATCCGAACCTTCGTATTCAATGTCAAGATTGATCCGCTTGACTTTGCCGTCGGCCACACTTGTTGAATCGTCATCACCATCACTTGCCCGTGCGACTCATAAGGCAATCCACTGTGTGCATGATTGATACAGGCTACCCATCCAGCTCTTCCCGGAATCGTAGGATGGCGGCATGTCAACATGGGCCGTCACTGGGGCTAGCGGCTTCCTCGGAACGAACGCGGGATTATTCTTGAGGGATCGTGCCCCAGCCGTTGGCTTTTCGCGTCGCACCAACGCCTTGACACCCTTTTCAACGAGCATCGAACTCGACTTACGTGAATCGACACAACTCAGTGCTCAGATCAGGGCCATAAGGCCGTCAGTAATTCTCCACGGTGCCGCTATCGCTGGACACGAGACGGCTGCTAACGATCCAAAACAAGCACACGAAGTCAATGTACTTGCCACTGAGGTTCTGGCCGAGACTGCCTCCGATATTGGTGCCCGAATGATCTACATCTCCACGGATGCGCTCTTCTCCGGTAAGCACGGAGATTATAAGGAAACAGATCCCGTCGAACCCTTCTCAATATATGGTGAAACAAAACTGGAAGGCGAAGAGCGCGTCCGTTCCGCTCTTGCTAATCACCTTATCGTCCGAACAAATTTTTTTGGCTGGAGTGAAACTGGGACGAAGTCAATTCTCGAATTTTTCGTAAATGCGATGCGGAATCAACATAAAATTAGTGGCTACCCAGATTTCATCGTAACATCAATATACATTCAACATCTTCTTTCTTCCATCTACAAATTGAACGCAATTGGCGCTTCTGGCACTGTCAACGTGGCCTCGTCTAACGCTCTCTCAAAGTTCGACTTCGGTCTGACTGTGGGGGAGGTTTTTGGATTGCAGACATCATGCATCGAGCAGGTAGCGACCTCGTCCGCCACTTATGCGGTCTCCCGAAGCCGGGATTTATCGCTGAACACGCACAAAGCTGCGTCTCTTTTGGGGGAAGAGCTTCCCACGCAGCAGCAAGGGGTTAAGCAAGCTCTCATTGATGAGGAAACTATTCCCCAAATCATCCGTAGTGAGGCGTAGACCTCTCATTGCTTCGGCGAGCCAGCACAGACGCCTTCATCCAGTAGACATACCTCAACCCGGCAAAACCAATCAAGAACGGCGCAGTCCGTACAGCGCGGTCAAACGTGACGGTCGTGAGAGGCGTTAGTACATCTGCAACGAGAGGGTGGGCCAAAGATTTAAGGCGCCGACTGAGTGGCCAATCGTTCTTGACACCTTGGCTGAAAACTTCCTGATCAGACTGACCATACATTTGACACCTCACCCGCAACTCCTGCCAACTCACTTTTCCCTCTTCATATACGTAGGCATCCGAGATGGCGAAGGTCGCATCGAAGTCCTGTTTCCAACGCTCACACAATTCGGAATCATCCGAAAACGACCTATCCGGATTGAAGGGAGAGGCACGCAATAGATCGCCCCTAAAGAGGGTCGGGGTTCCGATAACCGCTACCGGACCTGGGCGAAAGCGCCCTGCTCGCCATGTATTCAGACCGAACGCTATATAGCCCGAGCCGGCGATCCGGGTTTGGGCACTCACTCCAGCCATCGATTCACGGGTGAGGGTCGACAGCATGCGTTGGAGTTGTTCGGGTGGCATGACATTGTCCGAGCCCATGTTCAAGATGAAGTCTCTACTCGATGCGGCAATGCCGAGGTTGCGCGCTTGACCGAGTCCTGTTCCCGGATCTTCGAGGACACGATCGGCGAGAGCATCGGCCACGGCGCGAGTTCCGTCCGTCGATGATGCATCCACCACGATGATCTCGCCGGCCCCTGCGTTCCTCAAGGACTGCAAGCAGGGTCCTACGGAAGCGATCGAGTTCTTGGTGCAGACGACCGCCGAGACGTCGGAGGGTTGAGGGAGTTCTGCAGTCATAGTCCGAGAAGTGACGCCTGTCGGTCAAAGTCGTGCACGTTGCTCCGTACGTGATCGAACGTGCCTCGCGCCATAACGCATCCATCGTGCAAATACAGAACCTCGTCAGCATGACGGACAGTTGCCAACCGGTGAGCCACGGTGATCGTCGTCACCGAACCCTCCAACTCCTGCAAGGTTTGAATGATGGCGAGTTCCGTTTCCGCATCCAGAGCGCTGGTGGCTTCGTCGAGAACGAGAAGTTTGGGACGGGCATAGAGGGCTCGAGCGATACCCAGCCGTTGCCGTTGGCCACCGCTGAACCTGAATCCACGCTCACCAACGGCCGTATCAAGACCTTCGCGATTCTCACGCAAAAAATCTGCCAGATGGGCCCGCTCCAGGGCCTCCCAGACCAATTCGTCATCGATCAATACATCCGGAAGACCCAGCGCAACATTGGCTCGCACCGATCCACCGACGAGCGCCACCGCCTGCGGAACATAGGCGATCGCACCCGGCCAGGTGTTGATCGCATCCCGAGGGGAGAGGCCTCCGATGTCTACGGAACCGCTATCTGGCTCATGGACGCCGAGCACCACGTCAGCTAGCGAAGACTTGCCCGCACCTGTGGGTCCCACCAGCGCCACAGACGAACCCGCCGGTACGTGCAGGTCAATCCCTTCCAGAGCTGGAGCCTCAGCCCCCGGATACGACAACCACGCTTGCGTGACGGTGACGCTGGCGTCGAAATCCGGGTACCCCGAAGAGATGAGATCCTGAACGCGCGCACGCTCACTTGTGAAGTGATCATCGCTACTTTTTGAATCTTCGAGAAATTGCGCCATGAAAAAGGCCGGTTGCGCTTGAACTGCGGCATTACGAATGGTGATTCCTGCACCCTGGAGACGCAGGAGTGCCGGAATGATGCGAGACCCTGCAGCCAGGAACAGGGCGACCGTCGCGGCAGCTGTCGCCCAACTCTGCGTGAGGAATTGGACCGCCGCGAGAACAAGGATTCCGACGTACAACGCAGACTCCAAGACATACTTCGGTACTTCCAGAATGAAGCCGGAGTTAGCATTGGCGATAGCGGAACGACTAATGAGGGATTCGAACCGGTCAACGTAGAACTCACGCCGGTTCAGCACGGTCGTCTCACGGTATGTCGCCAGGGCCTCCGAAACAACAGTGAGGGTGTCGATGGATGTGTCTTTCATGACTTCTGCGTTGCGCTCCGTCCACCGTCCCAAAACTCGGTGGAGGAATAGTCCAATCAAGCCGAAGAAGACTCCCGCAGTA
>MDTB01050291.1_pt1 | contig 57250 bp, 48 predicted proteins | sample 811161 | NCBI WGS metagenome assembly MDTB01 (sample SAMN05326650, study PRJNA326480) | marine metagenome | isolation source: seawater | place: Mediterranean Sea | collected 2009 | reverse complement strand
TATTGATTATAAACTTTCTAAGACCACAATTTCTGCCCAGAATTCAGATACTATTGTTTCCAATCATTTAAAATGTGAGATTGGGTCACCATTAATAAGAACGAATTTTGTGAATTTAACTCTAGGGGGAGAGCCGATTGAACTGGGCTATTCGCTTTTTGTTGGAGATCGTATAAATCTTGTATATGAAACATAGATATAAGTTTTATCCTCTTTTATCTATAAGAGTTATTGAAAAAAATTGAGGCCACAAGAATGAGCGATTCATTTTGTTTTACTAATGCTAATGTACTAATTGAGAATGAGTTTCGTAAGATGCCATTTTCTTTTGAGGGTGAAAGTGTTGTGGAAGCGGCTGAACGGGAAATTGATTTGACTGGTTTTCATTTATTGCCTGGGATCATTGATTTACATGGTGATGGATTTGAACGTCACTTAAATCCTCGCCCCTCTGCAGCCTTTGATAAAATTCTGGGTTTACAAAGCACTGAGCGTGAGTTAGCTGCTAATGGCATTACAACAGCGTATCTAGCACAGGCTTACTCATGGGAGGGTGGTTATAAAAGTCCAACTTATGCAAAAGACTTTTTAAAAGCTATTGAGATCTATAAAAAGATTTCTCAAACAGATCTTAGAGTTCAGATTCGTTATGAAGTTTTAATGCAAGAAGATGAAAATGCTTTGCTTGACCTGATAACTGAGTTCGGTATCAAATATGTAGTCTATAACAACCACGTACCTGTAGTCCAAAAATTGTGGGCAGAATTTCCTACAAGAGTAGAAGGTTGGGCAAGTCAATCTGGTCGAACTGGAGATGAGTTACTACGAGTTGTTAACTCTCTCGAGAAAAATATAGTTGCTGCCCATCAGAAGTTAAAAACTTTGTCACAACATTTGCCTACTTTAAATGTAATCTTAGGCTCTCATGATGATAGTTCGGTAGATGAGCGAAAAAATTACTGTAATTTGGGTGCTAATATCTGCGAGTTTCCTTTATCTCTAACTACCGCTCAGTACGCAAAAAGTGTTTCTAGTCCAGTAATTATGGGTGCTCCTAATGTTGTTCGAGGTGGGTCTCAATCTGGGAATGTATCGGCAGTCGAGTTGATTATGAAAGGTTTGTGTGACGCACTAGTGTCAGATTACCATTACCCTTCACTTTTTACATCTGCATGGAAGTTGGAAGATACTAAGGTAATGAAATTTGAGGAGGCATGGTCTTTGATCTCCTCAGGTCCAGCTAAAATTTTAGGCTTACATAATAAAGGAGATCTAAGCGTTGGGTATCAAGCTGATTTTATAGTAATGAACCTATACAATCGATCAATAGAAGCAACTTTTTGTAGTGGCAAACCGACCTTTATGACTGGTGATTTTGCTCACAAAATTCTTCACAAAGCTTCCTAATTTGAGACGATGAAGTTGAACCGCTTTAGAAAAACGGCATGAATAGTTTTAAATATTCAGTGACATGGTTACCTCTAAACCCAAACTTAGATCAATGGGTTGGGCTATCTCATTGTCCTGGAAAAATTTCTTCTAACGAAGGTTCACAAAATCGTTTGAAAAATGATCTCCGGGTCTTGCAAGACCTTGATGTAAGTTGTTTAGTGACACTGGTTACAAAACAAGAATTACTGAACCTCAAAATGAGGGATTTTAATAAATCTGTAAGAATTGAAGGTTTTAAACATTATGTCGAACCAATCATGGATATGTCGGCCCCAACAGGAAGAGCATCAATAGATATGATTGGCAACTTGATATCAAATATTTTGTCTGAGGTTCAATCCAATAAAAAAGTTGTTATACATTGTAATTATGGCCTAGGTCGAACTGGTATGGTGGCTGGATTATTGCTCAAAAAGATGGGTCTCATAACAGAACCAATAGAGCATATCAGAAAATACAGACCAGGTTCAATTGAAACATATGAACAAGCAACCTTTATAAATAATTTTTAGCTGGCTACCTAAAATTAGTTTTTGAATTTCGGTTTAGATTGATTGGCATTATGTCTAAGATAATGCTTGCCAAAAAACCTTAGTGTATAACTCATCAAATTCTAGTTGATGATAATATTATGATTAATTCCTCTCTTACTATCGTTAGTTTTAAATTGCTTGGAAGCAAACGAGGGCAGCTACAATTATCAGAGGTATAGTGGGCGGTGGAATTGGTTTGTTCAATGTACAGGCAATTATTTCTCAAAATGCACGGGAATAGGTTTCTTAATATTTGATATTCACTTTTATACTCGTCGTCGTGACGGGTGCTCCCTCAGGAGTAGTTTTGCGGAAATTTGCTAAAAGAAGTACATAAGCTATTTGAATAGTAAAACTTTAAGGTAACACAATATCCGAATTTAAATATGCGATGCGTCCAGCCGACATGGTCAATATGACTTCTGGTGCTTGTGGCTTAAACCAATCAAGCAAAACTAAATCTGCTCTTTTGCCTTTAGATATTTCGCCCCGATCATCTAGATTTAAGGTTTTCGCCGGATTTAGTGAAACCTGTTTCCATATTTCAGTAAGAGACATATTTCTCTCGCTTTCTAATTTTTTTAATGCCGATAACATTGAAGAATAGGCGTAGTCAGAGGCTAAAATATCGCATAATCCCATTTCTATCATATCAGCGGCTGATGGCGAACCGATATGCGATCCACCTCGAAGAACATTTGGTGCTCCAAAAACGATATGAGCATTATTTTTGCGTGCGTGGCTTGCAACTTCATGCGTCATCGGAAATTCGCAAATTGAAATACCCAAGTTATTATAAAAATCACGCGTTTCAATTTTTGTATCATCGTGAGATAGCATAGCAATGCCCCATTTTCGACCTTCAATGCTGAGGCTCTCTATATTTTTCATAACTTGATCTTTTGTGTTCCAGACCGACTCAAGTTTTAAAATATATTCTTCTGTAGATAAACCTGAACGCTTAGCGTTAGCTTCATTGCGTTCCTTCATTCGGGCATCACTTAACGAGGCAACTCTAAAATCTGGTGAATGTTCAAATTCACGGTCTTGAATGTTGACATCAAAAGCTCTCATTTTCATCGAGGTATGGTCGTTAAACGCTAAGGTGTAATCTGGTCTTTTCTTTATTATGCCTTTTATAAAACTTACCGCATGTTCAGCAAAAGTTTCCCACCTTAGTTGCACCTTGTGATCAATGCGCATTTGCTGTTCAAGTTGCAAAAGATTTTCTATAAAGTTTTTTCCATTTTCTAATGACCTTAAACCAGGCTCCCAAGAAAGCGTCAATGCATGAAATGCAGTAGTGATACCGTTTAAAGCAAGCTGACGATCTATATCAATTAAAGCAGTTGTAATAGGAAAAAAAACGTTTGGTCGAGGCATGTATGAGCGCTCAAATGCATCTCCGTGAATATCAATCAAAGCTGGGGCTAGGAGAAGACCTCTTCCATCGATAAGTTTCGAATTTGTGATGGGCCGTTGTACAATAATGCCATTTGAAACCGCTATACTTTTCTCAATCAAACCTTCCGAAGTCAAGACGGTGGCATTTTTGAATATATAATTTTTCATAGATTCTCCACTAAGAAATGCCTGTATTGGGTTCAGTGCATTTGATTATTTCCTCAGCCAAAGCTGTACCACTTATTGCTGCATCGAGTATCGTATCACCTTTGCACCAGTCTCCACAAATTCCTATTTTAAAATTTCTATCGTATATGAAATTTGAGCCCAAAGGTGTTTCCCCAAAACCGTAGAGCCACCTATGTCCAGCTGTATAAATCGGATCAGTAAAGTTGTTGAATTGAAATGATTTAAATTCCTCAAGTAGTTTGAATTTTATTTCTTCTTTGCTCAATTGCTTCCAACTTTTCCCATATAGAGGTTTAGAATGTACTGTCCAACAGTCAAGTTGTAAATTTTGTCCAGCCCTATCGTTCTCATGTTGAGCAAAAATATTATCGTTTTCAAGAGTAGATTGCTTGGGTTCGAGTGGATCTTTAAATGCATATAGTCCAGTGATACTCGGCCGCATTTTTGCTGATTTTATGCGAATAGCAATTTTTGGGAATTTGTGATTTAAAAGAGCGTATGATTGAGGTTGGGGTAAAGCAAAGATCAGCTTACAATTATGTTTTAAAGTAGAACTATCATCGTTAAAAAACAGTTCGAATTGGCTTTCGTTAAGGTTGAAATAAATTAACTCCTTGTTTGTCATGATCTCAATATCGGTGGCCATGTACTGAGTAAAGTTTTTCATACTGCCAAAGGAAGTGAACCCGTTTTTAGTTTCGACTAGTATTTTTTCTTTAATTGCTTGTTCGAGGAGGTCTCGAGTAAATTTTGGTAGGTCAAATCGCGTTTGAAAATCAGGAATTGATGAAGCACCATGATTGAATAGGCCGTGTTCTATTTTTCGACTGGCAATTCGTCCACCTATGCCTCTTCCTTTATCAAAAATTAAAACTTTAAACCCAGCATTAGTTAAACGGCGAGCACACATTAGCCCAGCCATTCCAGCCCCAATTATTATTATAAACTTTGACAATTGTTTACACCAGTAAATTTTCTATTTACATATAGCGTCATTGTTAGCTGAAGTTAAGCATGTAATTGCTTGAAGGTGGGAAATGATTGGAGTTAATCCGTTTCAAGAATCAGAGCAACTCGCTAAGCTCTTTTGTAACTATTTACAGAACCTTTCTCTTGAGGAACCTACTCTCAAAAGATTCGTAAAGACCCTTAGCAGGATGGATTATTCAAATAAAAGGGATTGTAAAACCGTAGCTCAGCCAGCTGTTTTGAAAAACGCCTTAGTTAGAATTAGACATAGTGCAAAAAGTACAGATGAGCTTTTGAATTTTAGCTTGAGAATATCTCTAAGCTTAAATTGGACAAAAATTTATGATAGTATGGATAGAGATCTTTCTTATGTTGACGGCATGTTTGCATCTCGCATACTTGGTTTAGATGGATATTTTATTAATAATAATCTTTCAATGGGAGAAATGCTGCTATTACCTGGGGTTACCTATCCTTTGCATACTCATAATGTAGATGAGGTTTATTACTGTCTCAGTGGGACTTTAGAAATATATCACGGTATAGAAGGGGAATTCACAGTGTTAAAATCTGGTAGCGTTTCAATCACTCCTCAAGGTCAATTACATGAATTAAAAGTGAAGGGAAGCAAACCAGTTTTGCTTATTTATTGTTGGCTGGGTGATTTAAGAGCTCCAATATGGGTTTGGAACAAGCTACAAAATCACACTTGGGAAAGAACTCTCTGGCAAAGGATCCCAGGTAAATCCTGGAAATTAAAGCTTCGTGAACCTGTCTCAGAAGCACTGCTTTTAGATTTTCAAAAGTAAATTTAATAAGTCGCTCTACCGCCAGATAGATCAAACACCGCTCCCGTAGAAAATGAATTTTCTTCAGTACAGAGCCATGTAATCATTGAGGCAGCCTCCGCTACTTTTAGGAAGCGAGCACGTGGAATTTTACTCAACATAAAGTCAATGTGCTCTTGAGACATCTGATCAAATATCCGTGTTTTTGCGGCTGCTGGAGTGACACAGTTTATAGCAATGTTTACATCGGCGTGTTCTTTACCAAGTGATTTTGTTAAAGCAATCACTCCAGCTTTAGAAGTCGAGTAAGCTGCTGCATTTGGATTACCCTCTTTACCAGCAATGGACGCAATGTTGACGATTCTACCGTAGTTATTTGAAATCATATGTGGAAGAACAGCTTTACACATGTTAAATGTGCCATCGAGATTGATTTCTAATATTTTTTTCCAATCTTTGAATTCATAGTCTACCACTTTTGAATTTGGACCAGCGACTCCTGCACTATTTACTAAAATATCAATAGAGCCAAATGCACTGATAATCTTCTTAATGGATGCCTCAATAATCTCAGGTTTTGTTATGTCAATCTTATGAAATGACGATTTATTAGGCATATTTGTTACAGCTTCTTCTGCAACTTTCTCGTCAATGTCGCAAATTATAACGTGAGCACCAGATTGATACATTCGATTCGCAACAGCAAGACCAATACCTTGGGCTCCACCTGTAACGAGGGCTACCTTTGCTGATAGGTCGTACTTGTTCATTAATTTCTCCCCGACGAGATAATTCCTCTTCAAAAATATTAATAGGTTTCTTACAATCTTTTTATTATCATGTAAATCTATACCCGATTAAAAATTGTTATCTATAATATTTATAAGTTGGAGGAATTAATAAATACAATGAGTAAAATTATAAAAGTAGAAATACACGAATTTTCTCACCCCGTTAAGAATTTAGGCCTGCTGACTAACGCGAAGACAATAGGTGCAGTTGGTTATTTGAAGGGTGCAGAAACAGAAGTTGATAAGTATGCTATAGTAATTATAACAGCAGATGGCACAAGAGGTGAATATGTGACTCATTGGGGTGGAAATATGGTCGCTTGTGCTCAGACAAAAATGCTAGCACCCAAGCTTTTAGAGTATAATGCGGATGAAAGAGAGAGAATTTATGATGATTTTAAACGCGAATTACGACAGTTTGATCATATGGGTCATGGACCGATAGATATTGCCCTTTGGGATTGGGCAGGTAAAAGACTTAATTGTTCGATAAGTCTTCTACTTGGGAGTTATCGCGATAAATTACCAGCTTATGCTAGTACATATCATGGAGATAGAAATGGTGGATTAGACTCTAAAGAAGCATATGGAGCCTTTGCTGAGCAATGTTTTGATATTGGCTACAAGGCCTTTAAAATTCATGGTTGGCATGATGGAAATGCGAAAGAAGAGGCTGAAAATCTTTTATACGTTGCCAGAACTGTTGGTGATAAAATGAAATTAATGATTGATCCAGCTTGTCAGTTAAAAACTTTTGCTGATGCACTCTATGTGGGCCACGCATGTGATGATGCTGGTTACTTTTGGTTAGAAGATCCTTATCGGGATAGTGGTGTATCTTCTTTTGCTCACAAACGACTTAGAGAAAGGATAAAAACACCAATTCTTCAGACAGAGCATATTCGTGGTATTGAACCAAAGGCAGATTTTTTAATATCAGGAGGTACAGACTTTTTGCGCTCAGATCCAGAATATGACATGGGAATAACTGGAGCGATGAAAATAGCTCACCTTGGTGAGTCCTTTGGTATGGATGTAGAAGTTCATGCATGTGGGCCGGCACATCGACATGTTATGGGTGCCATTAGAAATTCAAACTTTTATGAGGTAGCACTGGTTGGCCCTGATAGCCCGAATACAATGGCCCCAGTATATACTTGCGGTTATACCGATATGATTGATTGTGTTGATAAGGAAGGTTATGTATACGTTCCAAAAGGTCCTGGATTGGGAGTAATGTATGATTGGGATTACATAAGGGCTCGTACAAAGTCGCTAACTGTATTTGATTGAGTAGTAACTTACAGCGCAATTATAAGCATTCACCAAATGGGTCTTCTATTGAATAAGCTGGTTTGGTAAACCATTCTGGTCCATTTTTTGTCATATAAATGTGATCTTCTAACCTTACACCGAATTCATTATAAATGCAGATCATGGGTTCATTGGAAAAGCACATTCCCTCCGCGAGAGGGTTTGTGTTCCCTTTAACAATGTAAGGGTGCTCATGCACATCTAGTCCGAGGCCATGGCCAGTTCTATGGGGTAGGCCAGGGGTATCATAACCTGGTCCCAGTCCAGCTTTTTGCAAACAATCTCGAGCAGCATAATCAAGGTTTTCGCAGGGTGTTCCTATTTGAGCAGCTTTGAAGACCTGGTCTTGAGCGCTGCGTTCGAGGTTCCAAATTAGACGTTGTTTTTTAGTTGCACTTCCAAAGATATATGTTCTTGTAATGTCTGAATAGTAACCTCCAACAGTCGCTCCCATATCCAGTAAGACCATATCTCCTTCTTTTAAGTTTTGTGAATAAGGCACTCCGTGAGGATACGCAGTAGCTTCTCCGAATAAAACAATATTGAAGTCAGGTGGCTTTTCACAACCAAGTTTTTTATGAGCAAGTGCTACAAATTCTTGAACCTCTGAAGTACTTATACCTATTTTTAGGATTCTAGAGGTATGTTTTTGGACTTCTAATGTTATATCCATGGCCCTTTTAATTAGCATTAATTCGTTTTGGCTTTTTCGCTCCCGACAGGTTTTTGTGATTTTAGAGGCGTTAACAAAACTGTAATTTAAATTACAATTTTGCAAAGAATCGAAAACAAAAAATGGTGTATTCTCATCAATCGCTATGGTTCCAGATTTTGCACCAACGTCCATCAGTGCATCCATCACGGCTAGATAGGGATTTTCGTCTTCTTCCCAAATAAAAGTTTGTCCAAGTATTTTAATCATTGAGTCTGTTCTGTATTTTTCGAACGCAGGTACAATGTAAGCTATTTCTCCTCTCTTGCTAATTATAGCTCCGTGTAAACGTTCAGAAAGGTGTAGATTTAAGCCCGTAAAATAAGTTAGATTCACTGAGCATGATAGCATTATAGCTTCTATATTGCCATTTTGCATTAACCGAGATGCTTTTTCTATTCTACTCCTGTATTCAGTTTCTGAAATAAGTGGTACATCAGGTTGCAAAGGCTTTATTGCATTCAATTCGTATTCCAGGGTTGAGCTACCAACTCCAATATTCATAGTTTCCCCGTTTTTCAGTTAACTGCGAGTCATTAAGCTTAAGAAGAATATGCTATTTTCAAAAAACAATGTAAACTATATATCTCAGTACTTCTGCAGTTTCTGTTTGACTTTTTGGGATTCTGTCATTTGCTGTTAATAAGTAATTTCTGACTTTATTATTTTGTTGAAGGTGTAATGAAAATTGTAAAGCTGAATGTAAGAGTTTATGTTAAACAAAATGCAGGGTGGGAGAACCTAAAAAAATGATGAAACAATATAAGGCTGAAATCTTTGATACTAATCCATGCCATTTAGGAGAGGGTCCTATTTGGCATCCTCAACGTAATAGTCTTTTGTGGTTTGATATTGTGGGTAGGACTCTTTACGAACGACAAATAAATGAGGAAAAAGCAGTCAAGTTTGAATTAGGTCTCGCATCTTCTGCGGCCGGATGGATTAATGAAGAAGAAATACTGATAGCAAATTCTCAAGCATTAATTTGTTTGAATTTGGAAACTAAAGTTTCCAAGCACATAGCTGATTTGGAAAATATGGATCAGACTACACGCTCAAATGATGGTAGAGCTGATCGACATGGAGGGTTTTGGATTGGAACTATGGGTTGGAAAATGGAAAAAGATAAGGGAGCAATTTATCGTTATTACCGTAGGGAATTAAGGAAATTGTTCCATCCAATTACAATTCCGAATTCAATATGCTTCACTCCATCTGGGGAAACAGCCTATTTTACGGATACTAGTGAACAAAAAATTATGAGGGTTTCTTTAGATAGTATGGGCTGGCCTAAATCTGACCCCGAAGTTTTCATGAACTTTCAAAGTGATAAAATTAACCCAGACGGCTCGGTAGTAGATTTGGATGGTTGTTTTTGGAACGCACAATGGGGGAGTGCCCGAGTTGCCAAATACAATCCAGCAGGAGAATTACTAGCGATTGTTGAAATTGAAGCACCTCAATCTAGTTGTCCAGCCTTTGGAGGAGAAGATTTGTCAACCCTTTACATAACATCTGCAAGAGAGGGAATGTCAAAAACTTCATTGAATTTATATCCAAAATCGGGATTTGTTTTTTCGGCTAGTTTGGTCGGCAAAGGTCAGAAAGAAAATCAGGTTATAATATGATTTGATTTTTGATCATACAGTTATGACGGTTGAGCCAAAAGTAATTCTTGACTCTAAAGCTTCATGAGCTTCCACAATTTTATCAATAGTGAATTCTTGTCCAATTTTTATTTTAACTTCTTGAGACTCAATTTTCTTGAAGAGATGCTTTGACATTTTTTGGCAGTTAGCATGGCTGGATAGATGTGGGTTGAAAAGTGTCGGTCTAGTAATCTTAAGGGATCCTTTAGCCTGCAGTAATCCAATATCTAATGGAGGAACCTTCCCAGATGCGTTACCGTAGGATATCATCATTCCAAGTGGTTTTAAACAATCTAGGGACTTCTCAAATGTCGCTTTCCCAACAGAGTCCATAACTACGTCGACGCCCTCGCCATTGGTGAGGCTTCTTACTTCGTTTAAAAAATCTTGGTTCTTATAATTTATGCAATGGGTTGCTCCAAATTTTAAAGCCAAAGCACATTTTTCTTCTGAACCAGCTGTAGCTATGAGTTTGATCCCTTCTGATTTTGCCCACTGACAAGCAATTAAACCAACGCCTCCGGCTCCAGCGTGAAATAAAACAGTGTCTCCTCTTCCAATTGGAGTCGTTGAATGAAAAAGATATTGTACTGTTAAGCCCTTAAGCATCACAGCTGCTCCTTCTTTGAAAGAAATTGATTCAGGCAGTTTGCAAACTTGTGCTGCTGGCATGACTCTGGCCTCACAGTAAGCCCCTAAAGGGTTTGAGGCATAGGCAACTCTGTCACCCACTCTTATGTGCGTGACTTCTTGCCCAATGTTTTCGACTACTCCCGATGCTTCTAAGCCTAAACCAGATGGCATCGGCAATGGATAAACACCTGTTCGATGATAAATGTCGATAAAATTTAAGCCTATAGCCTTGTGTCTTATGTAAACTTCATCTGGACCAACTTTAGGCAATTTTATTTTTTGGAATTTCATAACTTTAGAATCTCCAATAGCTTGGATTATGATTTTTCTTGTAGTAAGGTTAGTCATTAAAACTCTCCAGTAGTTAGCAGCATCTATAAATACGAAAATCTATTAGCATAAAAATAATTCTTTGGCATTTTTCTTTTTGATTTATTGATTACTTTAAAATAACATTGAGGTGTAAATCTAGGGTGAACTATGGAATTTAATCGAAAGATAAAAATTGCACCTTCAATACTTGCTTCTGATTTTTCAAACTTTGGTGCTGAATGTCAAGCAATTGAGGAGCAGGGATGCGATTGGGTTCATATAGATGTTATGGACGGACACTTCGTTCCAAACATTACTTTTGGTCCCGAGACATGTAAGGCTCTTAGGCGTCATATTAAAACTGTAATGGACGTTCATTTAATGATATCTCCAGTAGATCAATTCATTGAGTCATTTGTCGATGCAGGTTCAGATATAATTACCGTTCACATTGAGGCATGTTCACATGCTCATAGATCACTGCAGGCAATTAAAGGAAAAGGAGTTAAGGCAGGTATAGCATTAAATCCAGGCTCTCCAATTGAAATGATAAAGCCTTTACTTGATGATGTTGATCTAGTTTGTGTTATGTCGGTGAATCCTGGCTTTGGAGGGCAATCGTTTATTCATTCGCAACTTAAAAAAGTGAAGGCTTTAAAAGAAATGATTGGGGAAAGACCAATAAATTTGGAAATTGATGGCGGTATTACCAGTGAAACGGCATCCCTGGCAGCTGGAGCCGGGGCAGATGTATTGGTATCAGGATCTGGTGTTTTTAATGGTGGTTCAGTAGAAAATCCTGGTATCTACGGTAGAAATATAAAAGCTCTCAGAGATGTTGCCGAAGCGGCTCAAAAAAATTAAGGAAAAAATGGCAGTAATACCTCCCATATGTGACTTTAATAAATCTGCGCCTAATTTTAATCTGATAGGGGTTGATGGAAAAAAATACTCATTGGAAAATGTCAGAGGAGAAAATGGGACATTAATAATGTTTATCTGTAATCATTGTCCCTATGTAATTGCAATATTGGATCGAATTATAAGAGATGCTGCAGAGCTGCAATCATATGGAGTTGGTGTTGCTGCAATAAGTTCTAACGACACCATAGCTTATCCAGAAGATTCATTTGAAAATATGAAACTCAATGCCCAAGAGAATCAATTTCCTTTTCCTTATCTACATGATGAAAAACAAGACATCGCTCGTGCCTTTGGTGCGATGTGTACACCTGATTTCTTCGGTTTTAATAAATTTTTAAAACTACAATACAGGGGACGCCTTGATGCTTCTAGGAAAGAGTCTGGTGCAAAAGATCTTCGAAGAGATCTCTTTGAAGCAATGAAATTGGTGTCCAAAACTAATGCAGGTCCCAAAGATCAAATCGCGTCAATGGGGTGTTCCATTAAATGGAAGTAATTCTAGTTAGCTCGGTTCTATATGGTTTTTTAACCTTTTTAATTCTAGTTTTTTTAAAGTTCAAACTACGGTTCAGGCTTTTCAGGAGTGAACATTCTATGAAGAATCCTGTTTCCTAATACACCCTCGTGAAATATCGCAGCACAAATGTGGAACAGGACTAAAACAATTAAAAGTTTTGAAGAAAGCTGATGAAGAACAATTACAGTATTCAGTTTTAGATATCCACCGATTAATCCAGTTATTGGTAATGTAAACAACAATAGGTAAATACATAGATGTGATATCTTTGCTATCCCTTTAAGTATGGGAGGAGTTTTAGAGGGAGCCTGAGGGACCCCTGTCTTTATCCTTAAGACAGTCCTGAAAATCATCAAAATTAAAACAATAATACCAATAGCCAAGTGCATTCCTCCTGAGTCAGAAGAATGAATAAATTTCTCTGATCCATTAATTATATTACTGTAAGAATTTTTAATCCCTTCATCAAATATTAATTGAAGAAGTACTAGGCTAGCAATCGTCCAGTGCAAAATAATTTGATAACTACTATATAACTTTTTTTGCAAGAATTTCCCTTTTTAAAATGAATGCTGTAAATGTTATCTACAACATCGATAGCTAAGTACCGCAGAACGTTTCTTGTACTATTTCCCAAGGTTCTGGTGGTTTAGAATATTTAACTATTTCTTCCCTTTGGGTGTACGGGTCTTCCAGTGCTTTTACAAACTCGTTGAACTGTCCCAGATTTCCGGTTAACGCTTCAGATATACAAGCTTCGATTAGGTGGTTCCTGGGTATAATCCTAGGATTCGTTATTTTTAAATGATTGATTACTTCTTTCTTTTCTAGTGATGATCGCATTAATCTTTTTTCCCATTTCTTTAACCAATTAGAAATGGTGTCATCTGGTATATTTGAGAATAGAGCTTTCCACTTTTGATAAGAATTTTTTTCGATTGCATCTGATAAAGTACTGAAAGTTAACGTAAAATCTGCTTGACCATCTTCCATCATCTGGAAAAGGCCCTCAATGAGAATTTCATCCCCTCTTTCAACATAATTTATACCGATCTTAGCCCCCATAATTTCCATCTTTTTAGCTTTGAAGATGGAACTAAATTCTTCTAACGATTCTTGTGCTAAAAGAATGCTCTTATCTATATCATTATCTATTAGCGGCAAAATTGTCTCTGCTAAACGACTTAGATTCCAAGTTGCTATTAACGGTTGATTTTCATAACTATATCGTCCTTGGACATCAATAGAGCTATAAACTTGATTCTTATTAAAGCTATCCATAAACGCACATGGACCAAAGTCTATAGTTTCTCCTGATACAGTCATATTATCTGTATTCATAACTCCGTGAATAAAACCAACACTCATCCAGTTCGCAATTAGTTCAGCTTGATTTTTTATTACTTCATTTAGAAAAGCTAAATAAGGTTTAGTAGAATTATTTAATTGTGGATAATGACGTCTAATAACATAGTCAGCAAGTATTTTAATGTTTTCGTGTTGATTTCTACATGAAAAATATTCAAACGTACCTACTCTGATGTGGCTTTTGGCAACTCTAGTTAACAAGGCTCCTGGGATTATTGAATCTCGTTGTACTGTTTCGCCTGTAAATAATGCGGCAAGAGTTCTAGTGGTCGGAATTCTAAAACTGTTCATTGCCTCTGAGACGATATATTCCCTTAATATTGGTCCCAGGCCTGCCCGACCATCTCCCATTCTAGAAAAAGGTGTTCTGCCGGAGCCTTTTAGTTGAATATCTCGTCGTATACCATCTTTTCCTATTAGCTCTCCCAGTAGAATTGCCCTGCCATCTCCTAAACTTGGTACAAAATTTCCAAATTGGTGCCCAGCATAGGCTTGAGCAAGTGGTATAGAATTTTTGAAAATTTTTTCACCACCTAAAAACTTTACTCCGTCTCTGCTTGCTAAATTCTCGGAAGATAGATCAAGTAAATCACATAAAGACTTATTGAGCCTAATTAATTCAAGATTAGGCATTTTTTCAGGAAAGGTTTTACTATAAAAGTCTGCGGGTAAAGAGGAAAAAGAGTTATCAAAGTTGATAGCTAACTTTTCCATTATTTTTACGACCTATTTCTAAGCAGTATGTTTATCAAGTGTAGTTCTAAATTTATCAACAATTTCATCTATGTGTTTCTTCTCTGAGATAAACATTGGTGCAACTATTCCAGTATCACCAGTAAATTTTATGTGCAAACCATTCCAAAACATATCCTTTTGAAGATTTCCACCGCGCTTTCCAGGAGACCCATCTGCATGCACTTCAATTCCGCCCATCATTCCAATCCCTCTTATATCTTTCACCAATTGATGATCTTTCAAAGAGAAAATAGCATCTTGAAAATAATTAGACATGTCTGCTGCCCTTTGGAAAAGTTCTTCCTCTTTATATATTTGGAGGGAGGCCAAACCAGCCGCGCAGGCAGCAGGGTGACCCGAATATGTATAGCCATGAAAGAACTCTATTGCACCTGGGTTGGCAGTGTCTGTAACGGTCTCATAAATTTCATCTTTAACGCAAACGGCTCCCATAGGCATCGAACCATTTGTTATAGCTTTTGCCATAGTCATTATGTCTGGTTGAACGGAAAATTTATCACAAGCGAAATTAGTGCCCATACGCCCGAAGCCAGTTATAACTTCATCGAAAACTAAGATAATTCCGTGGGCATCGCAGATTTGTCTTAGTCGCTCAAGATAACCTTTTGGTGGTACTAATGTTCCCGTAGACCCGGCAACAGGTTCAACAAAACAGGCCGCTATTGTGTTGCCACCATAAGTTTGAGCAAATCTTTCAAGATCATCAGCTAATTCTGCACCATTCTCTGGTTGTCCCTTAACATTAATGTCTTGGCCAGTCCAGGTATGACGCATCATAACAACATTAGGCATAACTACTGGAAAAGTACGTCTATTATTTACCATCCCCGATAAAGAAACACCTCCCATATTTACTCCATGGTAAGCACGCTCTCTACTTACAAACCTGTGTCTATTGTCTCCCTTTGCTGAGTGGTATGACATCACAATTTTCAGTGCAGTGTCTATAGCCTCTGAGCCAGAATTCACAAAAAAGACATGATTCATTTCAGTTGGCGTCAGTTGAGCTACTGCGTCTGCCAGAGCGAAACTCGCTGGGTGAGCAAGCCCAAATGGGGCAGTGTAAGTATTTAATTTTAATTGTGCATGTACTGCTTCGATAATTTTTGGATGACAATGCCCAGCTGGAGAGCAGAACAATCCTGAAGAGCCATCAATAACATTAGTTCCCCTGTGGCTGGTCATATATACTCCCCTTGCTTCAGTAACAAGCCTTGGGTCTGATTTAAAGCCTCTATTATCTGTAAATGGCATCCATTGCTTTTCGAGCGAATTTATTTGTAAGTCATATGCCATATGGGTTCTCCTGACATTCTGTTTCGATGATTCATTAATAGCTGTTATATTCAATAAAAGTAATTTTTGAAAGTTAATTATTTTCTGAAGAACAATTAAAAGTTATTTGATTACTACTGAGCTACTTTATCCCTTTCCCCTCCAAGGAATTGTTCTTGCTATTAATAAACGCATTAGAACGTCGAAAGCTAAACCTAGTAAGCCCATTATTAAAATAGTAACCCATATCAATTCATAATTTGATACAACCCTTGCCACATTTTCGATGAAACCAATTCCAGTTGTCCCCGCCAGCATTTCTGCGGCTACTAATGTACCCCAGCACACACCAATAGAAATTCTGATACCTGTTAAGATTTCTGGTAGTGCATTTGGCAAAATGACATACCTTAATATTTGATTATCAGATGCTCCAAGTGAATGAGAGGCTCGAATTTTAGACAGTTGTGTTCCAGACGCTCCCGTTCGGGCTGATATTACCATAATGGCGAAAGCAACCATGAATAATAAAAATATTTTTCCGTCATCTTGGATGCCAAAGATTGTTAAAATTAGTGGTGCCCAAGCAAGGGGAGGAACGGGTCTGTAAAGTTCAATTATTGGATCAAAAAATGATTTGAAGAAACGTGAGACACCCATATATATTCCTAATGGAACTCCCAATCCAATACCTAAAAGCAGAGCCACCAAAACCCTAAATAAGGAGTCCCAAATATGTCCATCAAGCATTGGTATAGAGCCCAGGTATAGGTCACCCTGTGCTAAGGCAAGTAAATGATCTTTATAGGTAGCTTCGAATTCTCCAGTCTCAGAATGTCTTCCAAATTCGCCAGGGATAATATCAACCAAATTATCCGGTATGAGGAATGCAATCATATCAGCGATTTCTAGCCATTTCCACCAAAGTAGCGTGGAACCTTTATATCCTCCTCCATTTTCTATATCTGGATTTGCTAGTTTCAAAAAAGTTGCTATGACGTCAGTTGGCTTTGGTAGCCAGCGACCAGAGCCCTGCTCCGTACATTGAGTTTTTGACTTGATTACCCCATTGCCTGGGATAAGAAAAAAGTCAATTACGCCCAAGGTTCCCTTGACCTCTGATATAGCCTTGAAAAAATCAATCACTTCCATATTTAAATTGTTTAATGAATTTGGCGGGAATATATTTCCGTTATTCAATCTTTTAAATATTCTCTCAACGGCTTTTAAATAATTCATACGCTCATTTGTGCTGATTTCATCCACTTGCAAATTTTCATTGGCCGTTTTTAACTCAGATATTTTTTCTTTCGTATCCAAAATTAGATAATCAGCGGCAGTAGATTTATTTCTCGTTTTAACAAATATTTTGGTGATGAGTTCCGCCTCCTCACTGACATTGTTAAAGAGGACTCCTTTTTTGGTAATAGGTAATAAAGGTATTTCAATGTACTCCGTCCCCCAATTAGGTTGATTTAAAGCATCTTCTGTTGGAGCTAGGGCGTCGTAACCATTGCGAAGTTTTTCTGTTAGAATTTTGAATTTTTCAGTAATTTCTTCAAAAGCCAGTTTCGATTCAGGACTTTGGTTCCTAGAATTAGAAAAAATTCCAATTATTTGCTCTGATTGAGAGATAATCAATTTCAGGCTCTGTTGTTCTTCTTCAGAAAAAATGTCTGCTGGCAAGTTTGCTTTTAAAATTTTAAGTTGCTCTAAATTTCGTTTAATTAATTTTGTGGACTTGTAGTAACGTGATTTTATTGGCAACGAAGCGGTTATTGGTGCAATTGCTGTTTCTATCTTTGCTATTTGACACATTTCATTCCCAACATTTGGGAAGAAAGCTCTTCCAATGCCCCATGAAAAGTAAAACCACAAAAGAAGAACAGTTGAAACGCCGGTTACTGTCCAGTACCAACCTCCCAGGGTTCGTTCTGGGTCACCAAAGACTTCGTCTTTTGCTCTGAAGGCGGTTTGCTTCAATCCTATAACGATAGACAGGATCAAGGAGCCAAGTAGAACAAATATTATAACCGCTGCAATTAAGGCTCTTTCTTGCGACAACCAACTAAGCACCTCCCATTATCTCCTCTTCCATGTTCCAAATCATTGATAAGATTTCTTCTCTTACTTCTGAAAATTTTGGATCGTGTTTTATCTCTCTCAGAGGTTTCTTTAAACCTTGCTCAGCAAAAGGTAGGCTATATTCTTTATAAATTCTTCCTGGACGAGGAGCCATCACGAAAAGTTTTTCACCAAGAAGTAGAGCTTCCTCAACTGAGTGGGTAATTATTAGTATTGTCTTGCCCGTTTCTTTCCATAGCTCTAAGATAAGGGATTGCATTTTTTCCCTTGTTAGAGCGTCAAGTGCTCCCAGTGGTTCATCCATAAGGATTACATCCGGATCGTTTACTAGACATCTTGCTAGAGCAACCCTTTGTTGCATACCACCAGAAAGCTGATATGTGGGTGTTTCTCCAAACCCTTTCAAACCTACAATTTCGAGCCACTTATCAACTAATTCTTGACTTCTAATTGACGAGGTTTTTTTCATTCTAAGTCCAAAGTCAACGTTTTTTGATACAGTTAGCCATTCGAATAAAGCTCCCTGTTGGAATACCATTCCTCTCTCTACTCCTGGACCCTCAATCAATTTTCCCCCAAGTGTCATCTTTCCTTTTGTAGGGTTTATAAATCCAGCAAGCATATTAAGAAGGGTGGTTTTCCCACATCCTGAGGGACCCAATACAGATAACAACTCCCCTCTTTTGAGAGAGAAATTAATATCTTTCAAAGCTTGGACCTCTGTACCAGTTTGCAGACTTGAAAATGTCATGCTTAGGTTTTCGCAAATAAGATCTGTCATCTTATATTACCAATAATATTTAAATATGGAGCAATTAGAAGGCAAAGTTCAATTTGATACCTTGCCTTCATTCACTTTGAGTTAGTCTTTATTTCAAAAAGGATCCGTCAATTGTCTTAGCAATGGTTAGACCGTCTGATGATTCTGAAAACAAGGTTCCTAGAGCTGCGGCGGCACTAGCAGCAATGCCATTCTTGCCAAAGTACTTTTCTAGTTGTTCAGCTTCTGACATGAAGATCATTCCAGCCATCTGACCCGTTACATCTGGCACACTCATTCCCGCATCTGCTGCTACTTTTGCCAATTGTGAATCTGTTGCCTTCCAAGCAGAGTTAGCTTCATCGGTAACATCGAGAAAGGTCCGAAGGAGGTCTGGATTTTCGGTAGCAAATTTTTCAGTTACTGAAATCACATCGAAAGAACCAATTCCAGCATCTACCTTTTGTTGAGAACTCATTATAGGTGTTCCGACTTCGCCCGCAGCTTTTGACGAGTTTCCGCCAAATATGCAAGCCATATCAACTGCTCCATCAGCAAGTGACTTGGCTCCATCTGGAGGAGCTTGATCTACAATTGTCATAGAGCTCATGTCGACGTTTAAAGCATTCATGTAACTTTTGAATGCAAAATCAGCCATAGTATTTAACGGTACCGCAACCGTCTTACCTTCAAGTTCCGAAGCATTAGAGGAGTCAATGCCAAGTCCATTTCTTACAAAGCAATCGTTTGCTTCATAAACCATTGCCACCGCTACCATTTTCAACGGATGCCCTTGCTGGATTGCTGTAACAAAAGGTGCTAGACCCTGTGAATATGCGATATCAATATCCCCAGCTAACATTGCTTCGGTCATTTGAACGCCTGTTGAAAAGTCTGTCCAGTTTACATCCACTCCCATCGCATCGTCATAGACTTTGTCAACTTTTGATATTTGATTAGGTGTACCCCATTCCAAGAAGAATGCTACATTTACTGAGTCTGCAGCATTTGAAATGGAACCTGTAAGCAATGATAAAGCGCCTACAGCTGATCCTATAAGATTTTTAAAATTTCTGTTCATGTATATATACCCTCCTGATTAAACCAAAGAATTCATAGATGTTTAAATTCTATTAGATGGGTAGCGTAACATGCCTAAAGTGATGAATCTAGTAAATTGTAAGCAAATGTCATGTAAAGAAATCGATGAATTAATGTATTTTTCAGAAAAAACTTGGATTTTAAAATTCTAATTTTTTTTTTCATTATTTTGGTACTTCTTTTTTACTCCCATTCTTTTAATTCTGGAATTATCCTGTATGAAAATTTGCACTTTTGTAAATTTTATCAGTATTCAAAAATGTTCTATTTTGATTTGTATCAGACTGATTGATCTTGTACATGCAGTTTTCTTCCTGTATTATGGTGTTTGAGAAAAATGTTTCCAGGAGCGTAGTTTTTATTCATTTTTCAGAAGAATCTAGTCGAAATTAAGGATATAAAATATGACGAGAATGACAACCGAAGAAGCTTTTGTAAAAGTTCTGCAAATGCACGGAATAGATAATGCATTTGGAATTATTGGTTCAGCTATGATGCCAATATCTGATTTATTTCCAGAGGCAGGAATAAAATTCTGGGACTGTGCTCATGAATGTAACGCAGGAATGGTAGCTGATGGTTTTACTAGGGCATCTGGAAAAATGACTATGGCTATAGCACAAAATGGACCAGGCATAACAAATTTTGTGACACCGATTAAGACTGCTTATTGGAATCACACGCCATTGTTGCTGGTTACCCCACAAGCTGCAAACAAGACTATCGGTCAAGGAGGTTTCCAAGAGATAGAGCAAATGAAGCTCTTTGAGGATATGGTCTGCTATCAGGAAGAGGTTAGGGACCCTTCAAGAATGGCTGAGGTTTTAAATAGAGTGATTGAAAAAGCTTGGAGGGGCTGTGCTCCAGCCCAGATAAACGTTCCACGGGATTTTTGGACGCATGAGATTAATATTACGCTACCGCAAATCATCAGATTAGAAAAACCTTCTGGTGGGAAGGAAGCTGTAATGGAAGCTGCAAAATTATTATCTGGGGCAAAGTTTCCCGTGATATTAAATGGAGCGGGGGTTGTGATCGGCGATGCAATTCAAACCACTATTTCTCTAGCGGAGCGCTTATCTGCACCCGTTTGTTGTGGGTATCAGCACAATGATGCTTTTCCAGGTTCCCATCCATTATCTGTGGGGCCATTGGGATACAATGGTTCTAAAGCTGCTATGGAACTTATTTCAAAAGCTGACGTTGTTCTTGCATTAGGGACTCGTCTAAATCCGTTTTCCACTCTTCCAGGCTATGGAATAGACTATTGGCCATTGGAGGCAAAAATAATCCAAGTTGATATTAATAGCGATAGAATTGGACTTACTAAAAAAGTTTCTGTCGGGATTCAGGGAGACTCTAAACAAGTTGCTCAGCAAATTATAGAAAACCTCAGTGAGGAGGCTGGTGATATTAACCGTAAAGAGCGAATGTCTATGATAGCTGAAACTAAGTCAAAATGGTTGCAGCAACTCTCTTCAATGGATCATGAGGATGATGATCCAGGCACGGACTGGAATATGAGAGCTAGAAGTCGAGAGCCAAATAGAATGAGTCCAAGGATGGCTTGGAGAGCTATACAATCTGCTCTTCCAGCAGATGCAATCATATCTTCGGACATAGGAAATAATTGTGCGATCGGAAATGCTTATCCTACTTTTGAAGAAGGTAGAAAATACTTGGCGCCAGGATTGTTCGGACCATGTGGTTATGGATTGCCGTCGATTTTGGGTGCAAAAATTGCCAAAAGGGATGTTCCTGTGGTTGGTTTCGCTGGCGATGGTGCTTTTGGAATTTCAATGAACGAAATGACTGCTTGTGGGAGAGGCGATTGGCCTGCAATTACAATGGTCATTTTTAGGAACTATCAGTGGGGAGCAGAGAAACGAAATACGACTTTATGGTTTGACGATAATTTTGTTGGCACGGAACTAAATCTTGGTGTTGAGTATGCAAAGATTGCTGAAGGTTGTGGGCTGAAAGGAGTTCAGGTTAAAGATATGCAAGGTTTGACCGATGTTCTGAGCTTAGCTATCAAGGAGCAAATGGATAAAAATGTAACTACTTTTATCGAAGTGGTTCTTAATCAGGAATTAGGAGAGCCTTTCAGAAGAGACGCTATGAAAAAACCAAAATCTATTGCTGGCATAAAGCGTAGTGATATGAGATCTCAGCAGATAATCTGAAATCATAAAATATGTAGCGAAGGTTATAAGTGACTACTTTAGAGGCCATTATTGAAAAAGCTAAAGTTCGTTTAAGACGAATTGTTCTATCTGAAGGTGAAGACTCCAGAGTTATTGAGGCAGCGATAAGAGCTAAAGGTGCAAGATTGGCATGGCCAATTTTGATTGGGCGAAAAATTGCCATAGAAACACATATCAGTAAGAATGGCCTCAATTCAAATGGATTAGAGATAATTGATCCAAACAATTCTGAAAATTTAGAATATTATTCCAGTGAATATAGTATACTCAGGAAAAACAGGAAAATTTCTAAAGATGAAGCAAGAAATGAAATGAAATCACCTTTGAATTTTGCCTCTATGATGGTTCGCCTTGGTCATGCGGATGGAACTATTGGTGGAGCTGTGGCTACAACTTCCGATACTGTTGCAGCAGCCTTAAAAGTTATTGGCAGGGCGGATGGCACTAACACAGTTTCAAGTTTTTTCTTGATTATTATGGATAAGCCACATCACAGTAAAAAGGCAACGGTGATTTTTTCTGATTGTGGGTTGGTTATTGAACCTACGGTAGGCCAATTAGCTGAGATTGCTAACCAATCTGCTAAATCATACAAGAAACTTGTGGGTGGCACGCCAAAGGTTGCAATGTTATCGTTTTCAACTAGGGGAAGTGCTAAACACAGTAGAGTAAATTTGGTTAAAGAGGCAACCAAAATGGCAAAGTTACAGGCTCCAGATTTAAATATTGATGGTGAACTTCAATTTGATGCAGCATTTGTAAGTACGATTAGCGAAATTAAAGCTAAGGACTCACCCATTATGGGAGAGGCTAACGTGATGGTATTCCCCAATTTAGATGCAGCAAATATTGGTTATAAGATAGCTGAAAGAATTGGTGGAGCACGTGCTATTGGACCAATACTTCAGGGTCTGTCAAAGCCGGCAAATGATCTCTCTAGAGGTTGCTCTGTTCAAGATATTTATGATTTAATTGCAGTTACTGCAGTGCAGGTTGAATAGCAAACGGTTGAGCAATACATCAGAGGTATTATTTCAAAATATTATCAGTAAGTTTATGTTAGACTTTACCAATTTTTAATATCGAATTATACTCTCAAAGAGTTAATGGTGCATACTAATAAAAGGTTTAAAAAATGAAGGATATTTTAGCAACTAAAAATCACAAAGAGGCTCCTAACCTTAGTCCGTTCAATTGGGAAGACCCTCTATCGTTTGAAAGCCAGTTAAGCGAGAACGAAAGGATGCTTAGAGATAGTGCTAAAGCCTTTGCTCAAAAAGTATTAACCCCATTAGTGACTGAAGCATACGAGAATGAGACGTTTGAAGTTGGTCTCTTTAAAGAGATGGGGGCGATGGGAATTCTTGGTTTGACAATTCCTGTAGATTACGGTGGCCTAGGTGCAAACTATGTATCTTACGGCCTTGTGGCGAGAGAAATAGAGCGAGTTGACTCAGGATATAGATCAATGATGTCTGTGCAATCATCTTTAGTCATGTACCCAATTCTAGCTTATGGAACAGAAGAGCAGAGGGTGAAATATCTTCCTGGGTTGGCGACTGGTGATTTAATTGGATGTTTTGGCTTGACTGAGTCAGAGGCAGGCTCTGATCCTTCTTCGATGAAAACTACAGCAAGAAAGATTCCTGGCGGCTATGCGATTTCAGGCTCCAAAATGTGGATTTCTAATTCTCCAGTGGCTGACATTTTTGTAATTTGGGCAAAGTCAGAGGCACACGACAATAAAATAAAAGGCTTTGTTTTGGAAAAAGGTATGAAGGGATTAACTGCACCAAAAATTAAGGGTAAGATGAGTTTGAGAGCATCAATTACTGGTGAAATAATTATGCAGAACGTTGAAGTCTCTGAAGATTCTGTTTTGGAAAATGTGGAGGGTCTGAAAGGTCCATTTGGATGCCTAAACAGAGCTCGTTATGGTATCTCATGGGGAGTGTTGGGAGCTGCAGAATTTTGTTGGCATGCCGCCAGGGAGTATGGTTTAAATCGTAAACAATTTGGCAAACCTATTGCACAAAATCAATTATATCAGAAGAAATTAGCAGATATGCAAACAGAGATTACTTTAGGCCTGCAAACCGTTCTTCAATTAGGAAGATTAATGGACTCTGGTGAAGGCTCTCCTGAGTCGATAAGCTTGCTCAAAAGAAATAATTGTGGGAAAGCTTTAGAGATTGCACGCATGGCTCGTGATATGCATGGTGGAAATGGAATTTCTTCAGCTTTCCAAGTGATGCGACATTCCCAGAATTTGGAAACGGTGAACACTTATGAAGGGACTCATGATATTCATGCCTTAATATTAGGAAGAGCACAGACTGGGTTACAGGCGTTTTTTTAAAAAGAAGATGCTGGATAGAATTTTAACTTTTGTTTTTTAATTTTCATGATTAGTCTTTGATTATTTAACATGAAGGTAGGTATGACAGATGTCTAATTTCCCGAATACTGCAAGAGTGGTAATTATTGGTGGCGGTGCTGTTGGAGTTTCGTGTCTCTACCACCTTGCCTTAGAAGGGTGGACTGACTGTGTTTTACTTGAAAAAAATGAATTGACTGCTGGAAGTACTTGGCACGCTGCTGGGAATGTACCTACTTTTTCTTCTTCTTGGGCTATTATGAATATGCAGAGATATTCAACTGAGTTGTACAGAGCTTTGAGTCACAAAGTTAACTACCCAATGAATTATCATGTTACTGGATCAATTCGGCTGGCTCATAGTTATGAACGCATGCAAGAATTTGAGAGAGCTAAGAGTATGGGGCTATATCAAGGAATGAATCTTGACGTTGTTGGTGTTGATGATCTAAAGACACGATATCCGTTTCTGGAGACCCATGACCTTTCAGGGGGACTTTTAGATCCTAATGATGGTGATATAGATCCAGCTCAATTAACTCAGGCGTTGGCAAAAGGTGCTCGTGATTTGGGTGCAAAAATTATCAGATTTTGTCCTGCTATTGGCATTGATAGAAAAAACGAAGAATGGATTATTAAAACTGAGAAAGGTGATATAATTTGTGATTATGTTGTAAATTCCGCAGGATATTATGCACAGTCAGTAGCGGAATGGTTTAAACCTTTCGGTGGTAGAAGGCTTCCAATGATGGTCATGAGCCATCAATATTTGTTGACTGAAGAAATTGATGAGTTAGCAAGTTGGTCAGCCAAATTTGGTACTAAACTACCATTACTTAGGGATGTCGATAGTAGTTATTATTTGAGACAGGAGAAGAATGGTTTGAATTTGGGGCCTTACGAGAACAATTGCAAGGCCCATTGGGCTGAAAAAAGGGATCCAATGCCAGATGACTTTAGTTTTCAACTTTATCCTGATGATCTTGAGAGACTAGAGTGGCATATAGAAGATGCTATGGCTAGGGTGCCAATTCTTGGAAAAGCAGGTATTTCAAAGGTAATAAATGGGCCAATACCTTATACACCCGATGGTAATCCTTTAATAGGACCTATGCCTGGAGTACCAAATGCTTTTGAAGCTTGCGTATTCACTTTTGGTATAGCTCAAGGTGGAGGGGCTGGTAAGGTATTAGCTGAGTGGGTTATTGAAGGATATACCGAATGGGATATGTGGTCGTGTGACCCTCGCAGGTTTACTGATTATTGTGATCACAAATATTGCGTTGCAAAGGGAATGGAAGTTTACGGGAATGAATACGCCATGCATTTTCCTTATCATAGTTGGCCAGCTGGTAGAAACAAAAAACTTTCCCCAGTTCATAATAGAGTCTTGGAGCTTGGTGGGCAGATGGGCTCTTACAATGGTTGGGAAAGGGCTAATTGGTTCGCTACAAAAGAAGATAATACTGACGAAAAAACCACGCAGACTTGGTTAAGATCAGGGCCTTGGGAAAAGAGAATTAAAGAAGAGTGTGAGTTTGTACGTGATGAAGTAGGTGTGCTTGACCTTCCAGGGTTTGCCCGTTTCAATATTTCAGGACAAGGCTGTGCAGGTTGGATTGATAAATTGATAACTGGATCTCTTCCCAAAGTTGGTAGAATGAACTTAGCGTATTTTGCAGACGATAGAGGAAGAGTTATTACTGAAATGTCACTAATTCGTTATGAAGAGGATGAGTTTGTATTGATATCAGCTGCTTCTGCTCAGTGGCATGATTACGAATTACTAAAGCGTTCACTTCCTACTGATGAAAGCATTTCCATTAAAGATATTACAGCTGACTACTCCACTCTAATTGTGACTGGTCCAAAGTCTCGTAAATGTCTAAAAAATTTTGTAGTTGCTGATTTTGAGTTGCCTTGGTTAAGTGTACAAGGTGGAAAGGTAGGGGCTGAAGATATTACATTAATACGGGTAAGTTTTGCTGGAGAAATGGGATGGGAAATTCATGCTGAGCGAAATGCCTTACCTGCTATTTACGAAAGTGCTCTAGAAAATGGGGCAAAACCTTTTGGAATGTTTGCTTTGAATTCACTGAGAATAGAGAAAGGTTATAAGAGTTGGAAGGGAGATCTATCTAGTGACTATTCGGTACTTGAAACAGGATTAGAACGATTTATTAATTTCGGTAAAGAGATTGATTTTCCTGGTAAGTCTGCAATTTTGATTGAGCAACAATCGGGAGTAAAGAAGAATTCAGTTTCTTTAATATTGGATGAAAGTGATTATGATGCTCCTTATATGGCAACACTTTGGAAGGATAACAAAATTGTTGGAGAGGTAACTTCAAGTGCGTGGGGATATAGGGTAGAAAAATCTATAGCACTTGCCATGATTAGTAAAGAGTTCTCTATATCTAATACAGAAGTTGAAGTGGAAATTTATGGTAAACGTGTGCGTGCTGTTGTTCAGCCGGACAGAGTTTTGTGGGATCAAAAAAATAAAAGAATTATGGCATGAGTATACCCAAATATGCGAGTGCTGTAATTGTGGGTGGCGGTGTTTCTGGTTGTTCGGTCGCATATCATTTAGCAAAAATGGGTTGGAAAGAAGTCGTTTTACTAGAAAGAAAGCAATTAACCTGTGGAACAACATGGCATGCGGCCGGTTTGATAGGACAACTTCGTAGCAATCTAAATATGACTAGATTGGCTAAATACTCAGCTGAACTCTATGCAAACTTGGAGATGGAGACAGGTATAGCTACAGGAATAAAGCAGAATGGATCCTTAACTGTAGCACTAACAAAAAATAGACAGGAAGAGATATTCAGACAGGCTTCTTTAGCTCGAGCTTTTGATGTGGAAGCCTACGAAGTTTCCAGCAAAGAAGTAAAGGAAAAATATCCTCATTTGAATACTGATAATGTTTTAGCTGGTGTGTTCCTACCTAAAGATGGTCAAGCTGACCCTGCTAATATTGCACTTGCACTAGCCAAAGGTGCAAAAAACAATGGAGTGAAGTTTTTCGAAAACTCAAGTGTCAACAATATTTCAATTAAAAATGGAAGTGTTAAGCAAGTTGCTTACACAAATGAAAACGGTGAAAGAGGAGCTATTGATACAAATATTGTCGTCAATTGTGCAGGTATGTGGGCGAGAGAACTGGCTAGTAAAAATAATGTTACGTTGCCTTTACATGCGTGCGAACATTTTTATATTGTAACAGAGCCAATCAAAGAGCTGGGTCAGCTTCCTGTACTAAGAGTTCCAGATGAATGTTCCTATTATAAAGAAGATGCCGGCAAATTGCTTTTGGGTGCATTTGAACCCAAATCCAAACCGTGGGGAATGGATGGAATTCCAGATGATTTTTGTTTTGATCAACTCCCTGAAGATATAGAGCATTTTGAACCAATCTTAGAAATGGGTATCAATAGAATACCACTATTGCAGAATGCAGGAATAAATACTTTCTTTAACGGCCCTGAGAGCTTTACCCCTGATGATCGCTATTATTTGGGTGAAGTTCCAGAAATTAATGGATATTGGGTTGCAGCAGGATACAACTCTATAGGCATTGTATCGTCAGGAGGGGCAGGCATGGCTCTTGCTCATTGGATAACTGATGGAGAGCCCCCTTTTGATTTATGGGATGTCGATATTAGAAGAGCACAACCGTTCCAGCGAAATAAAGCTTACCTCAAAGAAAGAGTTTCAGAAACCTTAGGGCTTTTATATGCAGATCACTATCCTTATCGGCAAATGGTTACTAGTAGGGGAATTAGGAGGTCACCAATCCATGAGAATTTGAAGAAACGTGGTGCAGTATTCGGTGAGGTTGCCGGTTATGAGCGAGCAAATTGGTTTGCGAATAAAAATCAGGACCCTCAATATAAATATGATTGGTTTAAACAAAATTGGTTTGAAAATCATAGAAGTGAACATCTTGCAATAAGAGAAAATGTTGGTTTATTTGATATGTCATCATTTGGGAAAATTAGAATTGAGGGCCCTGACTCACTTTCCTTCTTGCAACGTCTTTGCGTTGGCCAAATAGATACTGAAGTAGGAAAGATAACATACACCCAGATGTTAAATCGTAAGGGTGGAATTGAGTGTGATTTGACCGTTTCTAGATTAACTGAGACTTCATTTTTGTTAATTGTTCCAGGTTCAACAATTCAGCGTGATCTGGCTTGGCTAAATAGGAATAAGGATGACTCTGTGGTTAGTATAATTGATATTAGTTCTGCTGAAGGAGTTATTTGCTTAATGGGGCCAAATGCAAGAAATTTACTTTCAGATTGTTCACCAAATGATTTTTCAAATGAAAATCATCCCTTTGGAACATGGAAAGAAATAGAACTTGGAATGGGATTGGCAAGAGCACACCGAGTCACATACGTCGGTGAGTTAGGATGGGAGCTTTATGTCAGTACTGATCAAGCAGTTCATATTTTTGAGGAAATAGAAAAAAAAGGAAGGGATTTTGGATTAAAATTCTGTGGAATGCACACATTGGATAGTTGTCGCCTTGAAAAAGCTTTCAGGCATTTTGGTCATGATATTTCTGATGAAGATCACATTCTGGAAGCAGGGCTTGGGTTTTGTGCAAAAATGGAGAAGGGAAATTTTATTGGGAGAGAAGCTATTCAAAAAAAGAAGGAAGTTGGTTTAGAGAAGATTTTACTTCAGTTTTCGCTTGAGGACTCAAATGCAATGTTGTTTCATAATGAGCCGATAATACGGGACAATATCATAGTGGGTTATATTTCATCTGGGAATTATGGTCATTCTTTAGGAGCTGCTGTTGGTTTGGGTTATGTACCATGCAATGGTGAAAATATTGCAAACATTGTAAATTCAAAATTTGAGATTGAAATTGCAGGAAAAAGGTTTCAAGCTAAAGTGAGTAAGGAACCAATGTATGATCCAAAATCACTTAAACCTAAAATGTGAGGTGATTAAAATGTCTGTCGCACAAGCTGAAGGAAATAATGTAGTTAGAAAGTTAAGAACAGGAGGCAGAGCAGCTAGAAGAGTTATTCGCTCTTCGCCTTTGGATGCGTCTTTGAGGCCAGTCAAGCCCGGTATGTTAGGCGGAAACTTTAATCCATTGACTGAAGCAGGAGTGGATAGAATTCATTTAGCAGCCCTTGAAGCATTAGAGACAATTGGCTTGGCAGATGCACCTGAAAGTGGAAAAGAAATATTAGTTAGAGCGGGTGCAATTCATGGTGATGATGGCAGAATAAGATTCCCAAGATCACTAGTGGAAGATATGTTAGGTAAGGCTCAAAGAGAATTAACACTCTGTGCACGGGATTCCGCATTTGATTTGAATTTAACAAAAACCAGGGTGCATTACGGAACAGCCGGTGCAGCAGTTCATATAGTTGATTTAGAGAAACAGGAATACAGGGACAGTACGGTTAAAGATTTGTATAATGCTGCCCATCTCGTAGATCAATTAGATAATATCCATTTTCTGCAACGTCCAATGGTATGTAGAGATATAAAAGACAATTATGCTATGGATTTGAATACAGTATACGCCTGTTGTTCGGGGACTAAAAAACATGTTGGTGTTTCATTTACCGAGGAGTCTTTTGTGGACCCCATTATGGAAATGATCTATTTGATTGCAGGCGGAAAAAAAAATTGGCTTGATAGACCATTTATCTCGAATTCTAACTGTTTTGTTGTCCCACCAATGAAATTTGCAACTGAAAGTTGTCTTGTGATGGAATCATGCATACGTAACGGCATGCCAGTGCTGCTGTTGTCAGCTGGCCAGGCTGGAGCAACTGCTCCAGCTTCAATTGCTGGAGCAATCGTTCAAGCTGTAGCTGAATGCTTAGCTGGGGTAGTATATGTAAATGCTATTAGACCAGGGTATCCGGTGATTTTTGGAACATGGCCATTCGTGTCAGATTTGAGAACCGGTGCAATGTCGGGGGGCTCAGGTGAACAGGCTCTCTTGACTGCAGGATGTGCCCAAATGCACCGCTTTTATGGACTACCTGGCGGTGCAGCAGCCGGTATTGCTGATTCTAAATTGCCTGATATGCAGGCAGGATGGGAGCAAGCAACTTCTAACGTATTGGCTGGTTTGTCGGGTCTAAATATGGTTTATGAAGCTGTAGGTATGCATGCATCACTTTTAGGATTTTGTTTAGAGAGCTTAGTTCTAGGAGATGATCTGCTCGGTCAGGTGCAGAGATGTGTTAGGGGAATTGAAGTTTCAGAGGATAGTGTAAGCATTGAGGCGATAAGATCGGTTTGCATAGATGGACCAGGTCACTATTTGGGACACTCGCAAACTTTGAATTTGATGCAAACTGAATATATTTATCCGGCACTGGCGGATAGAACTAGTCCGAAAGAATGGGTAGAAAACGATAAACCTGATTTGATTAAAAAAGCGATAGAAAGGAAAAATAAGCTATTGTTAAATAAATCCAAATCAAAGTTTTCTAGAAATCTTGATCTGTTGATCCGAGACAGATTTCCAATCAAATTATAGTTTCATTCTTTTATTAATTTCGTATTTTGTATCCTGTTTTGAAAATAATTGTAATAAGAACAAGATTAACACCGATAAAAGCGCAAATAAAGATTATAGAATAATTAATTGCGACATCTGACAAACCAAAGAAGCTCCAACGATAGCCACTGATTAAATAAAGTACTGGATTGAATTTTGATAATGCTTGCCAAACTGGAGGTAACATGTCTACTGAGTAGAAGGTTCCGCCTAAAAATACTAAGGGAGTAATTACTACTAACGGAATTAAATTTAATTTCTCCCAATTTGTCGCCCAGATACCGATTAGAAAACCAAATAGTGAAAAACTCACCGCTGTCAAAATTAAGAAGCATATCATCCAAATTGGGTGTAGAATGGAGAAAGATACGAATAATTTTGCCGTTATTAAGATTATAGAGCCTATAAATATCGACTTAGTAGCTGCAGCTCCAACAAATCCAAGTACTGCTTCTAAGGGGGACACAGGAGATGATAATACTTCGTAAATCGTTCCAGTATATTTCGGCATGAATATTCCGAAGCCTGCATTGCTAAGACTTTGTGTTATTACGGTAAGCATTATCAATCCAGGTACAATGAATGCCCCATATTCAACGCCAGCTATCGTAGGTATTTTCGAACCTATCGCTGCTCCAAATACTATAAAATAGAGGGAGGTAGATATTACAGGGGCTAGGACACTTTGAAAAAGTGTTCTTAAGGCCCTCGCCATTTCAAATTTATAAATGGCCCACACGGCCCAATAATTCATGAGTTTCTCACATTTACTAAGCGAAGAAAAATCTCCTCTAAACTACTCTGGTACGTTTGTAAATCGTTCACTATAATATCGTTATCTGACAAAGCCTTCAACATTTTAGTTATTCCAGTTCTTTCGGCACTCTTGTCGTATGTATATTTTATTGAATCTCCTTCGGCATCTAATTCTAGATTGAAATCGGTTAATGGTTTTGGAATTTGATTGATCTTTGTTCTAAGCTTTACTATTAATTGTTTTTTTTCCCATTTTCTTCATTAAAAACTTTTTGTCTTCTACAAGCAAGATTTCTCCATTATTTATGATACCAACTCGGTCTGCGATTTCCTCTGCCTCTTCTATGTAATGTGTGGTTAGAATAACGGTGGTTCCATTTTCTTTTAGGTTTTGTACTAGTTCCCACATATTACGTCTTAATGACACGTCAACGCCTGCAGATGGTTCGTCTAAAAAAATAATGCTTGGATCATGGGCTAGTGCTTTTGCAATTAAAACTCTCCGCTTCATACCTCCTGAGAGTTGAATGATAGAATCATTACGTTTTTCCCAGAGAGATAGAGAATTTAGAACCCACTCTAAGTAACTCTTATCGGTAGATTTTCCAAATAAGCCCCTACTGAACTTTAAAGCATCCCAGACTGTTTCATAGTTATCCAATGTTAGTTCTTGTGGAACTAAGCCAATTATTTTTCTGGTCTTTCTCCAGTCCTTAATTGTATCGAATTCATTGACAATTATTTGACCGCTACTTTGGCGAATAATACCACATATTGCAGAAATTAAAGTAGTCTTACCTGCACCGTTAGGACCAAGTAGAGCAAAGATTTCTCCTTTATGAATTTTTAGAGAAATATCCTTAAGTGCAAGGAAGCCATTCTTGTACTGTTTGGACACTGATTTAATTTTGATTACTGAGTCCTTCATATTGGCATTGGGTTTTCGCGATTAGCCTGATTTATATCACCTATAATCTCCTCAGATAAAGTGAGCTCTGTACCATTTAGTATGTGAGTCAGTTGTTTTTTGGTTGTTGCCCCAAAAATTGTAGAACCCATAAAAGGCCTTGATGTACAGAAAGCTAACGCCATATGGATGGGATCCAATTGATGCTTTTCTGCGATTTCTAAATATTTTTGTGTGACTGCAAAAGTATTCTTTCCAATTCTTCCAGAAAGGCCAGGAGTGACCCGCTGTGTCACTTCCAATCTTGAGCCTTTCGGTATTCTTTTGTTTTGATATTTACCAGTCAATAATCCTGCACCTAAAGGTGAGAACGCTAGGAGCTGGACATTTTCATGATGGCATATTTCTGCCAAATCGGTATCAAATAGACGACATAAAAGGCTATATTCATTCTGAATTGAAACAATTCGTGACCTTGGTTTATCAATTGAAGCCATTAGAAATTTCATAGTTCCCCAAGCACTCTCGTTTGAAAGACCAAAGGCCCTAATTTTCCCAGAAATTTCAAGATCTGAAATGGTTTCAGTAATTTCAGCAACATGGTCATTCATTTCATCTGTTGATTGATAGGTAGCGTCATAATTCCAATATTTCCTAAAATGGTAGGAACCTCTATTAGGCCAATGTAGTTGATATAGATCAATATAGTCAGTCTGAAGTCTATTCAGGCTTTCGTCTACTGACTTAACTAATTGATTTTTACAAATTGGTTCACCGTTTCTGACAGTTTTACTACCTTCACCAGTAACTTTTGTCGCTACAACAATTTTGTCACGACAACGTCTTTTTTTTATCCAGTTTCCAATTATTTCTTCGGTTTTACCTGCAGTTTCTCGCCTCATTGGGTTTGTGGGATACATCTCGGCTGTATCAACAAAATTTATTCCATGATCTTTGGCGGTATCAAGCTGCCAATGTCCTGTTTCTTCATTGGAGGACTCACCCCATGTCATTGAACCAAGACAGTAATTACTTACCTTCAAGTCACTTTTTCCCAGTGTATTATATTTCAAATTCCTATTCCTTTAACTTCATTTTTATTTCTTTGTTATGTTGTCCCAATTTTGGTGATCCTGTCGTATACTTCAAGGATAGTCTATCAAACAGAATTGGGGTTCGTACTGAGGGTTTATTGTCAACAGTAAGTACCATTTGCCGATGAACTGCCTGTTTCTCACTAAGTGCCTCTGATACAGTGTTGATAGGTCCTGAGGGGACTCCTACTTTCTGTAATTTTCTCAAAATTTGATTTTTGCTTAGCTTTATAAGTCTTTGTGATATCAAAGGTACAAGGGTTTGTCTATTTTGTACTCTATTTCTGTTTGTTTTGTAACTACTGTCATTATGAAAATTCCAACCAAAAGCCTCATTAAACCTCTTAAACTGCATGTCATTTCCGCATGCGATTATTATTGGACCATCTATAGTATCGAATTTTTGATATGGAACAATCACAGGGTGTGAGTTCCCCATTCTTGAGGGTGATTTCCCAGTTGTCAGATATGATGAAGCTTGATTTGCTAGCACTCCCAATTGAGTATCAAATAGAGACATATCAATATAAACGGGTTTACTATTTTGTTTCTGAGATAAAAGGGCCGATTGAATTGCTATTACACTATAAAGACCCGTAAATAAATCAGCGTTCGCTACTCCAGGTTTTTGTGGATCCCCATCTGGTTCGCCGGTTAAATCCATAATTCCGCCCATCGCTTGAATGATAAAGTCATAACCTGCTCTATGACTTTCCGGACCAGTTTGGCCAAATCCTGTGATTGAGCAATAAATCACTTTTTTATTGGACTTTTTTAAGTTTTTAAAATCCAATTTATATTTTTTTAATCCCCCAACTTTGAAATTTTCAATTAGGATGTCAGTTTGCCTAGCTAATTGTTTTACAATTGCTAAGTCTGTAGGGTTTTTGAGATCTGCAACAAAAGATTTTTTCCCTCTGTTAGTACTATCAAAATAAGCAGAAGAGTCTTGTTTGAAAAGAGGTCCCCAGTTTCTAGTTTCGTCTCCTTGTGGTGCCTCAATTTTAATTACTTCCGCACCTAGGTCAGATAATACTTGACCTGCCCAAGGTCCAGCTAATACTCTCGCTAATTCTAGTACTTTAAGGCCAGCTAATGGATATTCATTATTCATACTTAGTTTCTTCCATTTAGGGCAAATATAATATAAGAGACATGGACGTTCAAAGAATATTTAAGTATATGATCATGTAATTTACGTTCGTCGTATAAAGTTGCATCTAAAATATGGTTACGAACTTAAGTGCATAGCAATAAATTATTTTGTTTAAAAGGTGTTTTAATATGAAGTGGCTAAAAAATTTTTTTAAACGATCAAAAATTATTTCAGTAATAAGATTAGATGGAGTGATTGGTTCATCCGGTCAGTTTGGAAGTGGTTTGGAGGACTCTACTATTTCTCCCGTTTTAGAAAAAGCTTTTGAAATGTCGCGAGTTCAAGCTGTAGCATTAATTATCAATTCGCCTGGAGGCTCTCCAACCCAATCGTCTTTAATATCTGCGCGTATAAGAAGGCTTGCCAAGGAAAAAAATCTTCCTGTATTTGCATTCTGTGAAGACGTAGCTGCCTCCGGAGGATATTGGTTGGCTTGTGCAGCTGATGAAATATTTGCTGATGAGAATTCAATAATAGGATCAATAGGAGTAATCTCAGCAAGCTTTGGGTTTCATGAGCTTATGTCCAAGCAGGGTATCGAACGTCGGATATACACTGCTGGTGAGGAGAAAAGTATGCTCGATCCGTTTAGACCAGAGCAAAAGGAAGATGTAATCCGATTGAAGGCTATTCAGCAAGCCATTCATAAAAATTTCAGAAGGCACGTCGAAAGTAGTAGGGGAGAAAAGATTAAAGATAAGCCAATTTTTACAGGAGAAGTTTGGGACTCTTACAGAGCAAAGGATTTAGGGTTGATAGATGGTATTGGCCACCTGGAACCAGTATTAATAGAAAGGTACGGTGAAAAAGTTGACTTCAAATATGTTAGGAAAAAGAAAGGTTTTCTAAGTCGTCTGAGTAAATCAACAATGAATTCCGTAATTCAGTTTTTTGTCAATAGAGTATATTTCTCAAGGTTTAATTTGTGATTTAAAGATGGTTAAAATAGTTACACTTTTCCTACTACTTTTGATTATTTTGGGTATGTTTGGAAGATTTAGAGTTATAAGGAATAGACTAAAATCTTTAAAAAAAAGATGCTCTAAATGTGGCAATTTGATAATCAATAATGGCAAATGTATTTGTAGGGATATGTAATTTATGCATGAAAAAAAATCCGTTTATTAACTTATTTAAAAGAAGCATAGCTCTATGAATTTATTTTTGTTGTCCACTGGAATTATTATACTTCTGCTGTCAGGTGACTTTTTAGTTAGAGCTGCAGTTGTGCTTAGTACTAGACTTTCAGTGCAGCCATTAATAATTGGTTTAACTGTTGTGGCATTTGGAACCTCAGCTCCAGAATTAATTGTAGCTATCCAAGCCACTTTAAACGAACTTGGAACCCTAGCCTTAGGCAATATAATTGGTTCCAACATTGCAAATGCCTTTTTAGTTTTGGGGTTTCCGGCTTTGATCACATCCATACAGAGCAACGATAGGAATATTAGGGCAAATTATTTTTTCATGCTTGGCTCAACTATACTATTTATCATTGTTGTTATAATGGGAGACCTATACTTTTGGAATGGTACTATTTTATTACTTCTAAACATTTATTTTGTTTTCTGGGTTATCAAAATTGCAAAGTCAAATAATACAAGTCATGAAGTGACGGATTTTAATGGTATGGAACAGGATTTAAAAGTTTGGAAATTGATAATATATTTTGTTATTGGGGTTGCTGGTCTACCTCTGGGGGCAAATATTTTAATTATGGGTGCAACAGGATTGGCAGTAGACTTTGGTATATCAAATGAATTGATTGGCTTATCGATCGTAGCCATTGGAACGTCCTTACCAGAGTTAGCAACCTCAATTTCGTCTGCCTTTAGGAAACAGGCTGGTTTGTTATTAGGAAACGTTATAGGCTCAAATATGTTTAATTTGCTTGGTGTTGCTGGTTCAGCTGCTTTATTTGGAAAACTAAATATGGAACCTGAATTAAAATCAATTTCTCTTCTGGTTCTGTTCTTTTCAGCTATAATCCTACTACCTTTCATACTTAACTATATAAGACTAAATAGGATTTTTGGCTTTAGTTTTCTCGTAATTTATGTAGCCTATTTGTCATTAGTTTTTTAATTATCTTTGGAGGCACAGATGCATGGTGCAGCTATAATCACTGGTGCTGCTAATCGAATCGGTAAAGCTTTGACGTTGAGTCTTGCTCGGGCAGGTTTTGATGTTATTGTACACTACAATACTTCTGAACTTGAGGCCAAAGCTGTTGCTGATAAAGCGAAAGAATTTGGAGTGGAAGCACACATTTTGAGAGCAAATCTGCTGAATGATAGGGAAGTGAGGAATGTTATTGCCAATGCAAACAAAATACTAGGAAAACCTTTAACAGTATTAATTAATAATGCCTCAATTTTTGAATATGATACTTTGTTTAGTGCTACTTTGGAAAGTTGGGATCGTCATTTAGCTTCAAATTTAAAAGCGCCATTATTTTTAATGCAACATTTTGCAAAGCAAGTACCTTGTGCCGTGGAAGATAATCGGGGAGAGGCATTAGCACTAGCAAACATTATAAACATTGTAGATCAAAGAGTTTTAAAAAAGACTCCTGAATTCTTGACTTATTCGCTTGCAAAAATGGCATTGTGGTCTTTAACTCAAACCTCGGCACAAGCTTTAGCGCCAAATATTAGAGTGAATGCAATAGGACCAGGGCCCACACTAAAAGGCCATAGACAGAGTGAAGAGCATTTTGCGGCCCAGAGGAGAAATACTATTTTGGAGCGCGGTGCTTCGCCTGATGAAATAGCAAAGGCTTTACATTTTATTTTAAATTCTTGTAGTCTTACGGGACAACTTATTTGCATTGATGGAGGGCAACATCTTGCTTGGAAAACACCAGACATACTAGGTATTGAGTAGTTGAGTATTCCAATTTAATGAAATTTATAGTAAAATGAGGAGGCGGTTCAGAATTGAATTGTCCACCTTGCTAATAAAATTCATAGATAAAAAAAAAAAAATTAGAATTTTCAATAATTTAGACGAGTTAAAATATTTTTTCTTTAGAAATCAATAGGTTAAAAAACTGCTCAAAAAATGGGCATAGTGGGTTAAGGTCTTTTTAATAAGGGATTTATAGAAAATCACTTGTATTGTACACAGAGTTATCCACAGAAATCGTGGAAACTTTTAGTCTTGTAATTTAATCAAAATAGGTGCAGTACTTTATAGAATCATGTGTTTAGAATGGCTGTAGAGAAAAGGTTTTAATTGTGAGCCTTCGGAATTGAATTCTTCAAACTATTTGGAAAAAGATAGTCCTGGAAAAACTGAAGTTAAATCTGGTGTTGAGGTAATCAGGTCTTATGTTCGCGTTCTCACATCTAGTCCTGGAGTATACAGGATGTTAGATAAGGAATCAAAAGTTCTTTATATTGGCAAGGCCAAAAACTTAAAAAAAAGAGTTTCAAGCTATACTAGATTGACTGGACATTCCGCTAGAATAAATCGAATGATATTTTCCACTTCTTCTATGGTATTTTTAACTACCGAAACTGAAATTGAAGCTCTTCTTTTAGAGCAAAATCTAATTAAACAATTGAAACCTAGGTATAACGTATTATTGAGAGACGATAAAAGTTTCCCAGATATTAAGATTACTCACGGCCATGCCTTTCCTCAAGTTATAAAAAGTCGAGGTCGTAGGGTTTCAGGAAATAAGTATTTTGGTCCTTTTGCATCTGCAGGATCAGTGAATCGAACCTTGAGTTATTTGCAACGAATATTTTTGTTAAGAAATTGTAGTGACTCAATTTTTGATGGTCGCACTAGACCATGTCTTCAATTTCAGATAAAGCGTTGCTCCGCTCCTTGTGTGGGCAAAATAGGTCAGGAGGAATATAACAAATCAGTGAATGATGCCGAGCGTTTTCTAGCTGGCAAAACTACAGGTGTGAAAAAGAGATTGTCTGAGGAGATGTTGACAGCAAGTAGCAGCATGGATTTTGAAAGAGCGGCACTGTTAAGAGATCAAATTCAGGCGCTAACGCATATCCAGGGTAATCAAGGGGTCAACCCCAGTAATGTTAGGGAGGCAGATTTGTTTGCTGTAGCTTCAGCGGAAAACCAAGTGTGTATACAAGTCTTCTTTTTCCGAGGAGGACAAAATTGGGGCAATCGGGCATATTTTCCTCAAACTGGTTCAGGAGCTGAACCCGGAGAAATTCTGGAAGCATTTTTGATGCAGTTCTACCATCTGAGAGAACCGCCTTCATTAATTTTAACTTCACATAAAGTTCAAAACGTTGATTTAGTAATATCTGCCTTAAGGTTTAATCATGATAAGGTAATTAAAATAGAAATTCCGAGTAGAGGTGAGAAAATAAAATTGATTTTTAATGCACTTAGAAACGCTTCTGAAGAGTTAGGTAGAAAAATTTCTGACTTAGACAATCAAACAAGACTGATTGAAGGTTTGTCAAATGTGCTGAAGTTAAGAAAAGTACCTGAGAGAATCGAAATTTACGATAATTCTCACATCCAAGGTGCGTATGCTGTAGGAGCGATGGTTGTGTTTGGAGCTGAAGGTTTCATAAAGTCGCAATATCGGAAATTTAATATTAAAGATAAAACTCTATCTTCTGGTGATGACGTTGGAATGATGAGACATGTTTTAGAAAGAAGATTTGCCCATCGTAATGATGAGGAAGCGGAAAAGTTTTCTGCCAATAGTCCAGATTTAATTTTGATTGATGGTGGATCAAGCCAAGTTTCGGCTACATGCGAGGTTTTAAAAAAATTAAAGTTAGAGACAATTTCCGTTTTTGGGGTTGCGAAGGGTTCGGAACGAAATTCTGGCAAAGAACAGTTTTATCCAGCTAAAGGTGCATCTTTCGCTCTAAAATTTAAAGATCCAATTCTTTTTTTTATTCAACGATTGCGGGATGAAGCTCATAGATTTGCAATAGGTGCACATAGAAAAAAACGTTTGAAATCCGTCAGTTTTAACCGCTTGGATGACATACCAGGAGTAGGGACTTCTCGAAAGAGATCCCTATTGGCTCACTTTGGATCAGCAAAAGCTGTTAGTCAAGCTGGGTTGGATGATTTAAAGGCTGTGGATGGTATATCCAAAGCAACAGCTGAATTGGTTTATAATTACTTTCATGATTTGAATAGATAGGGTATGACTAACTAAAATTAACAGGAAAAGATATGACTTTCACGGTACCGAACATATTGACAATCTTTAGACTTGTAGCAGCACCAATTGTTGGTGGTTTTTTAGTATTCCAGTCTAATACTTTTGCTGCCGTAATGGCATTAGTTATATTCGTTATTGCTTGTATAACTGACTATTTAGACGGTTACCTCGCTCGCCATTTGAATCAATTAACCTCGTTAGGTCGTTTGTTAGATCCAATTGCTGATAAAGCTATGGTTGTAATAGCACTGTGCTGCATCAATTATCAGCTGCATGGTGATCTTTACAAAGTGTTGATTGGAATTCCCACCATTGTTATTTTATTTAGAGAAGTTTTCGTAGCAGGTCTTCGAGAATTCTTGGGTGATAAGTCTTCTATTTTAAGAGTTACGAAACTTTCAAAATGGAAAACTGCCTCTCAAATGATTGCTATAGGCTCTCTTCTATCCTCCAATGTATCAGCTCTATCATTTCTTCCATTCGACTCCGTGGGCTTAGTAATTCTATGGATTTCGGCTTTGATTACTTTTTTGACTGGATGGGACTATTTTATCAAAGCATTGCCAGAATTTGAAAGGGGGTAACCGTGAAAATTTTATATTTTTCTTGGTTAAGAGAATTTGTGGGTTTAGCCTCAGAGGAAAGGTTGACAAATTGTCAAACAGTAATGGAGTTAGTCACAGAACTTTCACAAATAAATGAACGATATAAAAAAGCATTTTCTGACTTATCTGTTGTTAGAGTGGCTGTGGATCAAGATTTGGCAGAAAATTTAGAGGTAAGCATAGTTGGTGCCAAAGAAATAGCGTTCTTTCCTCCTATGACTGGTGGTTAAAATGAATATAAATTTTGAAAAAAATATTCGAATACGAATTCAGACTGAAGATTTTGACCTTCAAAAGGAAATAGCAGCACAAGCAAAGCAACAGTTGGATATTGGAGGTATCGTAACATTTCTCGGTTTGGTGAGGGATGTAAGTGAGAGTCGTGATTTAAAATTTATGCAATTAGAGCATTATCCTGGTATGACCGAAAGAGCATTAACTGAAATATGTTATAAGGCTTATAATAAGTGGTCTCTTAAGAATATTTTAGTTGTTCATAGGATTGGAACTTTATATCCTGGCGAGAAAATAGTTTTAACTTCAGTATCAGCGACTCATAGAAAAGAAGCCTTTCATGCAGCTGAATTTATAATGGATTTTATGAAATCTAAAGCACCATTTTGGAAGAAAGAAACTAGTATTTCTGGAAGCAAATGGGTTAACTCAAGATTTGAAGATGAAAAAGCTTTAGATAAGTGGATAGCTGAAAGCATTTGAGAAGGCTGGAACAGGCATGACTTTTAGCTATAAAACCCTTTAATCAAGAATAGTTGAAGCAGCAACGAAAAAACTATAATGAGACCTGATCTTTTGTTTGATTTGAATAGTGATAGGCAAGACGCACTATTGTTGATGTCTAATGTTCTTAACTGATTAAGGAGATGGAGTGCAAAAGCAATGATACTTAGAGTAGAAACTATAATGAACTCCTTAGGCTTTGAATTTAGCGCCAAATAAAATGAAAGCTCCATTAAAATGCCACAAATTGCAATAAAACAGAGCAGCCATTTCTTAGAATTTTTGCCAAATAATCTTGCAGTTGATTTTACACCTATAAGAGCATCGTCTTCTGCATCTTGATGAGCGTAAATAGTGTCGTAGTATAGTGTCCAAAAAATTCCCGAAAAGTATAGGATTACTGCTGGAAGGTCAATTCTACCAGTTTGGGCTGAATAAGCTAAAAGAACTCCCCAATTAAATGCTATTCCAAGGAAAATTTGAGGCCACCAAGTAAAACGCTTGGCGTAAGGATAGATAAATAAAGGTATTAAAGCAATTATGCCAACTAAAATTGCATAGTTATTAAAAGTAAGTAGGATAAGAAATGAAACAAAAACTTGTGCAATCATCCAAATTATGGCATGTCTGACAGAAATTTGACCAGATGGAATTGGGCGAAACATTGTTCGCTTAACTAGGCTGTCGAATTTTCTGTCATTGATATCGTTCCATGTACAACCAGCACCGCGCATTAAAATCGAACCTAAAAAGAAAGCTAAATAGAGCCAAACATTAGTAAGAGAAAATTTTGCATCATTTGATATAATGGCAAATCCGAGACCCCAGAAGCAGGGTATCATGAGTAACCACGTTCCAATAGGTCTATCCCATCTACTCAGTTTCAAAAACGGGTTAAGCCATAAGGGAGAATATTGGTCAACCCAGTTTGCTTGAGATGCATCTTCTAACACATATGGCTGAGGATTATTTTCTTTGAACTTATTCATTAATAAAGAGGCCAAAATGGAAAAAAAAAAAACCAAAGGTAAGATTATATATTGAAGCTGACTTGTCAACTTCTACGTCAGTACAGCTAAATAAGCAGCAAGGCAATTACCTTTTTAATGTTATGCGATTGAACCAAGGAGATCTTGTATTCCTTATAGATGGGAAGAGTGGTGAATATATTGCAGAGATCACAAAGCGTCAGGTTAGGTATGGAAGTCTAAACATAATTTCAAAAAGTCGAAACCTGGATCCTCCAGTGGACCTTTGGCTATTATTTTCTCCAATTAAAAAGACTCGAACTGATTTTACAATAGAGAAAGCCACGGAATTGGGTGTCAAGGAAATTAAGCCAATAGTTTTTAACAGAACAAACTCTCACAGTTTTCGGATTAAACGAATGCGATCTATCATGATTGAGGCTTTGGAGCAATGTGGCGGAACTTTTTTGCCAAAAGTGCATGAGCCCATCTCACTTGAAAGTGTATTGTTGAAATGGCCCAGCGAAAGGCAACTGATTTTTTGTGATGAACTGCTTTCAGGCTCCTATATAAAGGAGAAATTAGAAGAAAGTAGAAATGTGTGTGGTGCCATACTTATAGGACCAGAGGGAGGATTTACTGAAGAAGAACGAAAATTGATTTTGTCACTGAAACAATCAATCTCTGTCACAATGGGTCCAAGGGTTTTGAGAACGGAAACGGCTGCTTTATCAGCTATCTCAATATGGCAGAGCGTACATGTAAAGTAGAAATTTTGATATTATATGGTCACTGACAAGGAGTTAGAATTTATTTTTTTAGGGTGAATGTAGGCTCAGTTTTATTTAATAACCTTAGTATATTGTGATAGTGTTTAACCCAGATCAGAGAAGTTAGGAGAATACTCAAAGGTATAAAATAGGTTTCTTTAAAAATAATTAGAATTATTGTTGTTGCTAGAGAGCTGAGTAATGCAGCTAAGGAAGAAATATGATACTTACTGGCTACTAAAAGCCATGCAAGGCAGATAAACACACCGACAAGATAGTTGATGGCGAAAAAAATGCCTAAAAAGGTGGCTACGCCTTTCCCTCCTCTGAAACCATGAAAAATTGGAAATAGATGGCCAATGAAAACACTTAAAGCAGCCATAGATGTGTATAGGTCATTAAAAAAAAGATTTGTTATAAAGACAGCACTGAAACCTTTTCCAGAGTCAAGAATGAGAGTAGCGAAAGCAATCTTTTTGTTCCCGGTTCTCAACACATTTGTAGCGCCTGGATTACCAGATCCAAAATTGCGCAGGTTTCCTAACTTGAAAATGTTTGTTAATATTATTCCAAATGAGATTGATCCCATTAAATATGTGATTATCATTATAACAAATAAATTGAAATGTAGATTATCCATAATTTCGTTAATAATTGGCATTGAAAAGTTTTCCTAAATTAATCGTTGACACTTATGCCATCAATAAATGTTTTTATAACTTTGCCTTGCATTCTTCTTTCATCAAAAGGAGTATTCTTAGATTTTGAAAGCAATTTGAATCTATCCATGATAAACGGGGCATCTTTATCGAATAAAACCATGTCTGCAGCGGCACCAATTTCAAGAGTTCCACTGGGAATACCAGTTATTAGTGATGGATTAAGCGAAAGTGCTTTAAAAAGTTTGGGTAAGGTTAAAAAGTTATTGTGAACCAGTTGTAGGGCGGCTGGTAACAGTGTCTCCAGACCGACTGCACCAGACGCGGCAACTTCAAATGGTAATCGCTTACTTTCCTCGTCTTGGGGAGTATGAAATGAGCTTATAGTATCTATATTTCCATCTACCACCCCTTGAATGATGGACAATCTATCTTCTTCAGATCGCAGCGGAGGACAAATTTTAAAAAAGGTTCTGTAGTTTGCAATATCCAACTCATTGAGTGTTAAATGGTGGATTGATGTTCCAGCTGTAACTCTCAACCCAGCTAATTTAGCAAGTTTTATCGATTGTAAGGAGTCCTCTGTGGTAATTTGATCAGCATGGTATTTGGTATTGGTAGCTCTAACCAAAGTAAGATCACGGTCTATACCTAGTTTTTCTGCAATTGGAGAAACAGATGGAATTCCTTGTTTAGAGGCGAATAAACCAGATGTAGCGGAACTATTTTTACTTAGGGAAAAATCCTGAGGATGGCCAATAATTAGTGCCCCTAAATCTTTTGCATATTGCAGTGCTAGTAAAAAATTTTTATTACTGTCCATAGAATTAAAACCATTGGTGAAGGCAATTGCTCCAACATCCAGCAATAAATTCATTTCAGTTATTTCGGTACCTTCTAAGTTTTTACTTAATGCGGCCATTGGAACAATTTTAACTCTAGTGGCATCTTTTGCACGACGTAAGAAGAATTCCAGGATTTCAGGTGTATCGATAGTGGGTGCTGTGTCGGGTCGAGTTACTATTGTCGTTATTCCACCGGCAATTGCTGAAGCTCCAGCTGACCGAAAACTTTCTTTATGCCTTTCCCCTGGCTCGCATACCTTCACCCCTAAGTCTACGATTCCAGGTGCGAGGCATTTGCCAAAACAATCTATTTCTCTTCCCTTTGATTTGCCATCTAAACTTGCAATTTTTCCATCCTCAACCGTTAAGCTTCCTGGACCCTCAGAGTCACTGTGCGGGTTTATTATATGTGCATTTATTAATGTGAAAGTCTCATGAGTCACAATATCTTACTTCCATTATCTCGCTTTTGAGTTAGCAGATCTATAACAGCCATTCTTATTGCAACTCCCATCTCTACTTGTTCTTGGATGACACTACGCGTCATATCGTCTGCAATCATTCCATCAATTTCAACTCCTCTATTCATAGGTCCCGGATGCATTACTATTGCATCTGACTTAGTGTAATTAAGTTTCTTCTGGTCTAAGCCAAACCTATGAAAATACTCTCTTTCGGAGGGAATAAATCCTAAATTCATTCGTTCTTTCTGAAGTCGTAGCATCATCACTACATCAGCATCTTTCAAACCAGATTGCATACTGTTGTGTATCTCTGCTCCGATCTTCTGAAAATCTTTTGGAATTAACGTGGACGGTCCAACCAGTTTTAATCGGTTTTGGAGTTTGCCTAATAATATGATATTTGATCGGGCAACCCTGCTATGAGCTATGTCGCCGCAAATTGCTATGATTAACCTATGGAGACGACCTTTACGTCTTCTGATGGTTAGCGCATCTAGAAGTGCTTGCGTCGGGTGTTCGTGCTGACCGTCTCCGGCATTTATGACTGGACAATTTACCTTCTCTGAGAGTAGTTGGACCGCACCAGAATTTGGATGCCTAACGACTAGCAAATCAGGTCCCATCGCATTTAAATTCACCGCGGTATCCAATAAAGTCTCTCCTTTTGAAATTGAACTGCTTGTAATACTCAAATTCATTACATCAGCTCCCAACCTTTTACCTGCAATTTCAAAGCTTGCTTGAGTTCTGGTAGAATTTTCGAAAAATAGATTTATTTGTGTTAGACCAGATAACTTTTTTATGATTTTGTCTTTGTTTCTATTAGTTGACGCATACTTTTCTGCTAAGTCTAGGATGGTGGTTATTTCCCCTGATTCGAGCTTTTCAATTCCAAGAAGATGACGTTGTTTGAACACTAAATTTTTTCCGTTCTAATTTTTTTATGTATAGCAGTTATTACAGTTGGAACAAGATACAAAAGTGAGTACAATGAGTCACGTAAGTTAAGAAATATTATTTTTTCTCTTAAATGCTATGGATATATTTGGTGAGAAGCAAACTATACGAGTTTAAACAGGTTTCTATTGCTCTGGAATGGTTGCATGACTTGGGAGCTGATGAGATCATTAATGAGACTCCATTCAATCGGTTCGAAATCGACTCTGACGATTCTTCAAGGATGGGTTCTTTAAATCAAAACGGTAAGAAAGAAGAAACTTCAAAAAAAGGAATTCGAAAAGTTGCTAATGACAATGAAAGTAGTTTTGATAGTTTCACTATAGATAGCTTTCAGGAGGCTCAAAAATTAGCAGAATCATGTGAGAATTTGGAAGATTTATTTGTTTCGATCAACAAATTTTCCAGCTTTAATCTGATAAAAAAATCAATAACTCCTGCTGTTTTAACAGTCAAAACAAATGCAAAGATATTGATCTTAAATGAACCAGAATTTTTAAACTTGAGTGAAAACGAAATTGAAAAACAGAAAAGAAAACAGATTTTGTTGAGGAATATTTTTAAAAGTATTGGATTAACTTTAGAAAATGGTAAATTATACTTTCTACCCTTTTTCCCATGGAAAATCGATAGGGATGAAGCTAATGCAAACAATAGTTTTAAATTGATGGAACCGTTTTTATTGAAACATATTAAGTTGATTAATCCAAAGTTCTTGGTAACAGTTGGCATAGACTCCTGGAAAGTTTTTGAAAATAATGTAGACTTTAAAAGTCAGTTCTCTAATTGGTCTAGTGAAAGAGCCTTAAGAATTCCGTCAATGGACATTTTGATTTCTGCTCCGGAGCGAAAGAGGTTGGTTTGGAAAGATTTATCATCTTGGAAGACGAAATTAAAGCAAGAGGGCATATTATGATGACTGAAAAAAGAGAATTTTTATCCGTAAATATTGCCGTTATGACTGTGTCAGATACCAGGACTGAATTTGATGATAAGTCAGGTGCTTTATTAACTAAACTACTTCAAGAGGCCGGACATACTTTGGTTGACAAAATAATTGTGCCTGATGAAAAAATGGAAATATCTAAAAAGCTTCGCATTTGGATCGATAATCCTAAAATAGACGTAATTATAAGTACAGGCGGAACAGGTTTAACAGGTAGAGATGTTTCAGTAGAGGCACACAGAGACGTTTACGATAAAGAAATTGATGCTTTCAACGTAGTTTTTACAAACGTATCGATGGAAAAAATTGGAACGTCTGCGATTCAGTCGCGAGCTTGTGCTGGCGTATCCAAAGGAACTTATTTATTTGCTTTACCTGGATCACCGTCGGCCTGTAAAGATGCGTGGGATGAGATATTAGTTTTTCAACTTGATTATAGGAATTTACCGTGTAATTTTGTCGAAATTTTCCCGCGATTGGAAGAAGTAAAAAAAAGAAAATAGCTGAATTTACATTAATCTTACAATAGTGTGTAGGCTAAATTGAATTTTATGTTTTGTAGGCCATATAGTCATAAGACAAAGATGTGCATTTTAAAAGATTGGAAACATAAATGCGTTTTTTAACCAGGGCGATAATTGGATTAATCATAATTTTTATTTCTATTTCACTTTTAAGTGTGGGAATAATCAATATGAAGAATGCAATGAAAATTAAAGAAGAAAATAGTGGAAAAAAAAGGTTTGAGAGAGAGAGGGTATTTAGTGCTTATGTTGATACTCTTAAATCAGAGAGTATTGTTCCAAAAATAACGGCATATGGTGAAGCAAAAAGTTGGCGATCTTTAGAGTTGAGAGCGACTAACAGTGGAAAACTGGTTTTTCTGTCTGAAAATTTTAGGGAGGGTGGTGAAGTCACATCTGGTGATTTATTATTCAAGATAGATTCAAGCGATTTTGAGGATGCTTTGGAAGTTTCAAAAGTGGATCTTTTGGAGGCAGAAACAGAACTATTAGAGGCAGAAGCATCTTTGCTTCTGGTGAAAGAAGACTTAAAATCTGCAAAACAACAACTGAAACTACGAAAATCAGCTTTAATGAGAAAGATAAAGTTAGAAAATAGTGACATAGTAACAACGGCTGCAGTAGAGAACGCTCAATTATTAGTATCAAATGCGAAACTAACGTTAACTGGAAGAGAAAAATCATTTTCTCAGGCTAATAATAGAATTAGTAAGGCCTTGATCTCTGTTACTCGTGCCAAGATCTCGGTGGAAAAATCCAAGCGCCAGATAAACGATAGTGAATATAGAGCCCCATTTGATGGAATTATTTCGACAGTATCGGTCGTTCCTGGCCGGCTTTTGAGCAAAAATGATCAGCTTGGTGTTCTGATAGACCCCTCTGCACTTGAAGTAGGTTTTCATGTGTCAAATTCGGAATTTTCAAGGTTGTTGGATCAGACTGGTAACCTGATTTCTTTATCAATAAAAATACGAACAGATATTGAAGGCAAAGCTAATGTGCTTTCTGGTGTTATTCAGCGGGCGGGAGCTGAGGTTAGTAAAGGTACTTCTGGGCGCAAGATATTTGCAACTATTCAAGAGAATCATAATCCTAACATTCGCTCAGGTGATTTCTTGATAATTGAAATTGATGAACCTGAGCTTTCGGGAGTTTCTGTTGTACCAGCTACTGCATTGAACTCTGATGGAGAGATGCTCCTGTTGAAAGAGGATAATCGCCTGGAAGAATATTTGGCAGAAATAGTGCGTCGTCAAGATGATATGATAATATTAAAAGATGCGCCTTTTGAAAGAACGTATGTGTCGCAACGATCTCCTCAGCTAAGCCCTGGAATAAAAATTAAGCCAATCCTAACAGACAAAAATAGTGAAAGCCACAGGGGCTTTTCTGAAAAATCAAGCACAGAAGTGGAGATGGTTGAGCTGGATGGGGAAAGGCTAGAAAAGTTGTTAGAGTTTGTAACAAAAAATAATCGCATGCCGGACGATGTTAAGGATAGGATAGTTCGCCAACTTAATGGAGATAAAGTCTCATACAAATTAGTTTCTCGATTAGAAAGAAGAATGGAGGAAAGGTAGTTATGGGATCAGAAGTCAATTCAATATTTGGAGGCGTTGTAAGCTATTTTGTTCGGCATAGGACAATTGCCAATTTGTTGTTAATTTTGATGTTAGTAATTGGCTTGGTATCAGTAACAAAGATTCGAGCACAGTTTTTTCCAGATGTAATTCTGGAAACAGTAATTGTCTCTGCTAAGTGGAAAGGCGCAGGTGCAGAAGATATTGACAATTCAATTGTTGGTATTTTAGAGGCGAATTTGATAGCAATTGAGTCTGTGGAGAGTATTGATTCTTTTTCAACTGAAGGAAGAGCAAGAATATCAGTAAATTTTGAGCCAGGAATAGATATGGCCAAAGCTACGGAAGACGTAGAGGATGCTGTTGCTGACTCTTTGGATTTACCAGAAAATATGGACTCTATTACTGTCAAAAGACGAAAGTGGAGAGATAGAGTCACAAATGTAGTAATTTCTGGAGCTATGCCAATAGAACAACTCAGTAGGTTTGCTGATGAGTTTGTTCAAAAGCTTTACAAAGTTGGGGTTACTCGGACTAGCACTAGTGGTATCAGTTCCAGCATTATTAGAGTTTCTGTTCCTGAGGCTAATTTAGTCAGACACGACATCACATTACGTTCCATAGCAGATATAGTTAGGGCTTCAACTATAGAAAACCCAGCAGGAGAGGTCACAGGATCCTCTGCTAGGATAAAGACAGGGAGTGATGAAAGAAGTTTAGAGCAAATTGATCAGCTTATAGTTCTATCTTCGGCGGATGGTTCAAAAGTCTTGATTGGCGACATTGCTAAACTTGAACTAGAAGGTTTGGCGAGAGGCAATGCATATTTTAAGGGTGACGATCCTGCACTCATGATTAGAGTAGATAGAGGTCCTGAAGGAGATGCCATTAATATTCAAAATTTGGTCCAAGATGTTGCTGAAGATTTGCAGAGGAGTCTTCCAAAAGATGTCGAGATAGAGCTGTCAGGTAAAAGAGCGGATGCGATTAAAAACCGATTAAATATCTTGTTGAAGAATGGCGCCCAAGGTTTATTCTTTGTACTCCTGTTACTTTTTTTATTTTTGAGTGCACGTACTGCGTTTTGGGTTGCTTTGGGAATTCCTGCTGCAATGTTGTTTGCAATTGGGATGATGTATCTTGTCGGCCTCACATTGAATATGATTTCCTTATTTGCTCTTATTCTCTGTTTAGGAATAGTGGTTGATGATGCAATCGTTGTTGGCGAGCATGCTGATTTCCGTGCTCGAAGGCTGGGTGAAAATCCAGTGCAGGCAGCTGAAAGAAGTGCTTTGCGGATGGGTCTACCCGTATTTACTGCGACAATTACAACTGTTTTGGCATTTGGTGGTCTAGTTGCAGTCGGTGGACGTTTTGGAAGTTTAATAGCTGATATACCTTTTACGGTTATTGTTGTGTTACTAGCTTCACTAGCTGAATGCTTTTTAATACTTCCTAATCATATGCGACATGCTCTTGCAGCAAAAATAGATAAAGTCTCTTGGTATGATTGGCCATCATTTAAATTTAATAACGGGTTTCGTTATGTTAGGGAGAAGTTCTTTAGGCCAGCAACCAAATTTTCAATCTTTATGCGTTACCCTTTGATCGCGGGTGCTTTAGCTCTATTGGCTATCTCCCTCTCTCTCTTAATCTCTGGGGAAGTCAAGTGGCGATTCTTCAATTCGCCAGAAACAGGTAGGCTTACAGGAAATATTGCTATGCTGCCTACTGCGACTCGAGAGGACACAATGGATATGTTGCGTGAGTTAGATAGAGCTACTTTATCAGTTGCAAAAGCTTTTGAGGATGAGCACGGAGTTAATCCGCTTACTTTTGCATTGTTGCAAATTGGTGGAAATTCAGGAAGGAGTATTTCTGGTTCTGAAACTAAGGATCCTGATCAACTAGGATCTATTTCTGTAGAGTTAATTGATGCTGACTTACGCGATTACTCCTCATATGCATTTGTTGGAGCTTTACAGGGTGAAGTACGGCGACATCCATTGTTGGAGACTTTAAGTTTTAGAAATTGGACGTCAGGACCTGGTTCGGATAGTATTTCAATATCATTGTTTGGTTCGGACCTTGTAAACTTAAAGTCTGCTTCAGAGAGTTTGATCAGTGAATTATCCTCTTTTTCGGAAATTTCAGGTTTAGAGGATAATCAGGCTTATGATAAAGACGAACTGATCTTGGAATTGAAACCGAAAGGTAATTCTTTAGGATTCTCTATAGATAAAGTAGGTAATGAATTACATCATAGGCTAAATGGGATAGAGGCTGCAAGCTTTCTAGATGGGACTCGGACATCAAAAATAATTGTTGGTCTACCTAAGGAAAGTTTGGGAGCAGATTTTATAGAAAAAACTCACTTAAGAAGCTCAGACGGTACTTATGTAAAATTATCTGATATTGTTTCAGTTTCGTCAAAATTTGGGTTTTCATCAATTAGTAGAGAAAATGGACAAAGATTAATTATTGTTAGTGGTGACTTGTCTGAAGATGATCCAGAGCAGGCTTCCTTAATATCTGAACAAATCCGGGAGATTATTTTACCAAATTTAGAGCAGAGATTCGGCATAGCTACTGAATGGGGAGGGTTAGCCGCTCAAGAGAAATCATTTCTAAATGATGCTGTAATTGGTTTTTCATTGTGCCTCTTGGGTATTTATTTGACTTTAACGTGGGTTTTTGAGAGTTGGCTTCGACCTATAGTTGTTATGGCGATTATTCCATTTGGAATAATTGGAACTTTGTGGGGGCACTATCTTTGGAATGTTCCACTTTCAATGTTTAGTATTATTGGACTGATTGGAATGACAGGTATAATAATAAATGACTCCATAGTACTAATAACGACTATTGACGAGTACTCTAAACGCAAAGATCTAATTTCTGCAATAATAGATGCAACATCAGATAGACTGAGACCAGTTCTGTTAACTACGTTAACTACGGTATTGGGACTTTTACCTCTTTTGTTTGAAACGTCTAAAGATGCTCAGTTCTTAAAACCGACTGTAATAACTTTGGTTTATGGTCTTGGTTTTGGAATGTTTTTGGTTTTGTTTCTAGTTCCTGCCATAGTTGCAATCCAATTGGACATTGGTAGGTTTATGCGGGCTTCAAGGAGGTTATTATTTTCTAAAAGGATTCCAATTCTATATACATGGCTTATATGGATAGGTATACTAAGTGTAGGTGTAGTTTATTCCCTTGGTTTCGGATCTATTATTCTATTTGGAGAGCCTTCTCTAGTATTAAAAGATTTTATGCCGAGTCTATCTCCCTTGACACAAAGTGCCCTTTTTATGATCATTTTCTCAATAGTAATTATATGTCTAAGTGTTGTTTTTGCACACTATTTGTCAAAAAAAAAATATCGCAATTAAGTTAAGAGCATGCTAGTAACTCCATTTCATATTTAGGCTTCATGACAAGGATTCGTAGTAAACTTCTTTCAAAGATCTGCTTTTGCATGTCAGCACTGAGATATAAAGTAACTAACAATTTTTTTCTTTGCCTAGTTACTTTTAGATCGGTAATGTTTAGATCATTCGACAAGTAATCAGGAAATATCAATGTATCGCTATGGATTTCAGTTTTGAAGTCAACTGATGTTTTAACAATGATCTGATTGTTTTCTTTGGTAACTTCACAACTTTTGGATATTACTTCTTCGTTAGATTTGCTGACGATTACCTTGCCAACTGCGTCTCTAACTATTTGTTCCTCCTCCCTAGAAAAATGCTTAGAGATTACTCTCAAAAGATTCTCTTGCACCGGTATGCAGACGTCAGAGCATACGCCAAAATATAATTCTAAATGAAGGGTCATAGGCAAGCTAGTATCTTTGGGCTCAATTCTTATTGGTAGTATTAATTCATCCTCATATCCAATGATTTGGGTATCAAATTTGTTGAATATTTTGGGTATGGGCCAATCAAAGGTTACTTTTTTAATATTTAGAGACTTAGACCAATCAAAATGTGGTTTTAAACCTAGAGGCCCTGGGTTCCTCCAATAGGTCAGAAACCCTGGCTTCAAGTAAAAAGTTAGTGCACCTTGAATACTAGAGTCACTGTTTTGCCATCCATTAATATAATTAGTTTCTACTGGATTAACGTCTTTGCTCTCAAAAGCAAAACCTGTATTGAACGCAAAAATTATTGAAAAAGAATAAAAGAGTGCTAGAAAGTTATTAAGGTAACCATTTTTACAATATCTGTTAATTTTTGATGGGTAAAACATTTTTGGATCACTAATTTCTTTTAAGCTCGCTATCTTTTTTTGGGACAAACCACATGGAAATCTTAACGAATGAGAATCAATTTTATCAGGGTAAACTGTTATTAGCTACTCCCAATATGACTGATTTTCGTTTTGAAAAATCTGTTGTATTTTTATGTTCCCATACGTCTGAGGGTGCAATGGGAATTATTATTAACAAGCCAGTGATAGACATAACATTTGAAGAGATATTAAAAAAAATGAATCTTGCCGTTACACATAAATCTCAGTATCCAGATATATATTTTGGAGGTCCAGTTGAAATAGCAAGAGGTTTTGTCCTTCACTCCAATGATTATAATGTTCCAGATGTAAGTTTGGAGATACAGAAGGAGTTTAGGTTAACCTCTAGTATTGAGATTATGAAAGATATCGTAAATGGTGACGGACCGAAAGAAAGTTTGTTTGCATTGGGATATGCAGGATGGGCAGCAGGTCAATTGGAAAATGAAATAACTTTAGATAGTTGGCTTATTTGCAATGCTGATAATAACCTATTATTTTCTATGGATGCCACAAAGAAATGGAGCTCAGCACTCACAAAAATGGGTATCAGTCCTTCTCACCTGGCAGGAGTTAGTGGCTCGGCTTAAAAATTTTCTGTCGCTGCTCTTTTCAACCTATCATTTAAGCTTAATCCCAATCCTAATTTTGGTATTGGGGCAACAGCTATTATATCGATCTTCATTTGTTCTGCCATTTTATCCAAATCATGAAGAGTGGCAAAAAATTTCGTGGAAGCTTCAATTAAGTTAGAGGTTTCTGACAGATTTAAGCCGATAGACTCTGTAGGCATAAAGCCAAAACCCATGTAAAGTTCATTTTCTTTTGGTTGTACTACATTTAATTTCAATCTAGCTTTTGGTGCATAATGAGATAACATTTGTCCAGGAGAAGAAATTTTCTCAACTGATTTTCTAACTTCATTTGCTATTATAACTTTTTGGTTTAATTGATTTTCAATTGCCTCTAGTGGAATACCACCAAGGCGCAGAATTATAGGCTTATTACTTTCAAAACAAATAATAGTGCTCTCTAAACCTATGGAGCACGAACCTCCATCTAGAATTGCTGAAATTTTTCCTCTAAAATTGGAAAAAACATCCTTTGTTCTAGTGGTACTCAATTTTCCAGAAAGGTTTGCTGATGGAGCAGCTATAGGTTTTGCGAATTCAGTTAAAAGTCTGAGTGCTATTGGATGGTCAGGGACCCTCAGTGCGATTGTTTCCAAATTAGATGTTACCAAGTTTGATATAGAATTACAGATCTTCTTTCTTTGAACAACTAGAGTGAGAGGTCCTGGCCAGAATTTTTCAATTAAGGGCCATGCAGCCTCTGGAATTTCAGCCAAGTTACATGCAGTATCTATATCTTTTATGTGCACTATTAAAGGGTTTATTTGGGGTCTTTTCTTGACTGCGAAAAGTTCAGAAATTGCCAAATATGAGGTAGCGTCAGCACCTAACCCATAAACTGTCTCTGTAGGAAAGACCACCAGACTCCCCTCAGTTAATAAGGCAGACGCCTTTTTGATTCCATCGGCATCTGCAGACAATATTTCAGTTCTGTCTTTGTTGCTTTCAAACACTTGCTTTTTACCTCAAGAAAAATACTTCTTACTTGTAAAGTAAATATAGATTATGCAAGAAATAGCAAAGAGTTCTTTGAGGAAGGTTTATTTTATGAGTTATCTTGGACCAGTTGATGAAATGATATTTTTGTTAAGGAAGGTGTTCAATATAGACATATTGTATCAATATGATCAATTTGCTCATTTGGACCAAGACACAATAAATTCTATTCTTAGAGAGGCCTCCAAAATGAGCGAAAACGTTATGGCTCCGCTTAACCGTATTAGTGATAAGAACCCAGCAGTCTTAGAAAACGGAAGTGTTGTTTGTTCTCCTGGTTTTATAGAGGCATACAAAGAAATAGCACAGGGTGGCTGGATTGCTACTTCTGCCAGCAGCGATTTTGGTGGAATGGGGTTGCCGCTTTGTATCACAACTTGCGTTAATGAAATGATGAACAGTGCGTGCATCTCTTTAGCACTCAATCCTCTCATGACACAGGGCCAAATTGAGGCTCTTGATAAACATGCCTGTCAAGACATTAAAGAGAAATACTTGCCAAAATTAATTTCAGGTGATTGGTCAGGAACAATGAATCTTACCGAACCGCAGGCTGGATCTGATGTTGGTTCTTTGAGAACTGTTGCTAGAGAATTGAATGATGGCACCTTTGAAATTTCAGGTCAAAAGATTTACATAAGTTGGGGTGATCACAATTTGACAGAAAATATATGTCACTTGGTTTTAGCAAGGCTTCCAGACGGACTTCCTGGATCAAAAGGTATATCGCTATTTATAGTGCCAAAATTTTTGGCAGACAAAAATAATAATTATACCATCAAAAATGGTGTGAACGTGATTTCTTTAGAAAAGAAAATGGGATTAAATGGTTCGCCCACTGCTACTATAAACTACGAGAACGCAAAGGGATGGATTGTTGGGGAACCTCATCAGGGTTTAAACGCGATGTTCACAATGATGAATAATGCTAGACTGGGTGTCGGAGTGCAGGGTTTATCTCAATCTGAAGTGGCTTTTCAAAAAGCTCTGAATTATGCCAAAACTCGAAAGCAGGGTAAATCTATAAATGATAAACCACTCGGCTCAATTATAGACCATGCAGATGTTAGGCGTAATTTAATGATAATGAGGTGCCTTACCGATGTATCAAGATCAATCTGTTTGGATACAGCAATTTCATTAGATCTGTGGGATACCACAAATAAGACTTTTTGGAGAAAAAAAGCTGAGTTTCTTACTCCAATAGCTAAGGCTTTTAGTACCGACAGTGGTTGTGATGTTGCAAGCCTTGGTATGCAAATTCATGGTGGACTGGGCTATATTGAAGATGTTGGTGCGTCTCAATTCTATAGAGATGTTCGAATAACCTCTATCTATGAAGGCACAAATGGTATTCAAGCAATTGATCTTGTAAGTCGAAAACTAGGCAGTGACGGGTGCTCTGCTAAAATATTAATCGATGAGATAAAAAAAACAGAAACTGAATGTGAAATATCTGGCAGAATAGAGTCTTACTTGGTCAATGAGTTAAGATTAGCGAGGGTAAATTTGACCCATGCCGTAGATTGGATGGTAGAGCAAAAACAAATTAATAACAGACTTGCGGGAGCAACTCCATTTTTGAAAGCCTTTGCGTTAGTATTGGGTGCTCATTATCTATTGAAGGCTGCCTTAGCTTGTGAGGAAGACAGCAGGCTTACAATTGCTCGCTTTTTCGTACAAAATTTGCTCCCAGAATCCTATTCCTCAATAAAGACTTGTTGTAATGTCTCAGACTTGCTGTATGAAATGGAGTTTTAAAGGTATTTTTATTAATGAGTCGTAATAAGGAATTAATTAGGTTTCCATTTTTAGAACCTCCTGTACCAGGCAAGATAGAACAGGTTGATAAAAATATTTTTTGGGCTAGAATGCCGCTGCCCTTTGTGATTGATCATGTCAATGTTTACATATTAGAAGATGTGGATGGACTAACTTTAGTTGACACTGGTTTAAATGTTAATGTCTGTAAGGAGAACTGGATATCAATTTTTGAATCCTTTTTTGACTCCAAGCCAATAAAAAGAATTATTATAACTCATCATCATCCAGACCATGTCGGGTTGCTCGGTTGGTTGATTAAGAGGAATGATTGTGAGGTCTTGGTTTCTAGAACTTCTTGGTTGCTAGCTCGTATGCTCTATCTTGATAAACAAGAAACTCCATCCTATCAAGCTATTGATTTTTTGCGGAAAGCTGGAATGAGTGCGAAATCGCTTAATGAGACAGTGCAGTCAAAGCCTTTCAATTTTTCAGATGTGGTTCATGAAATCCCCCTCGGATTTAGAGCACTACAACCTAGAGAACAAATTTTTGCTGGAGGTCAGCATTGGAGAGTTGAGTTTGGTAATGGACACGCTCCAGATCATGTGACTTTATGGGGAGTTGATAAATCCACTCTTATTGCTGGAGATCAAGTCTTACCAGGAATTTCTTCAAATCTTGGTGTTTACCCGACTGAGCCTAGCCTAAATACTGTGGGTTTATGGATGGAAACGTGCAAGCTTTTTAAGGCAATGGC
>MDTB01014910.1_pt1 | contig 57288 bp, 55 predicted proteins | sample 811161 | NCBI WGS metagenome assembly MDTB01 (sample SAMN05326650, study PRJNA326480) | marine metagenome | isolation source: seawater | place: Mediterranean Sea | collected 2009 | reverse complement strand
TTGACGTTGACGACTGTTAATGCTGACACAGTTGCTGAATATGACAGTGTTAATCCTGATGATGTAGTTGTCACTATTCCTGCAAATGACTAGCAGGACCTCATTTCATAAGCTTGAGGGTGCCGTTCCGAGCGCCTTGATTGCCACTGAAAAAGGTTCAGCGGAGCGTAAAGTTCTCTCGTGCCACTAGAGCAAACACCTTCCAACCGCTCCCTGGTGCTTACATTGATGTTCGCAGTAACGTCGTTCGTGTTGGTTGCTTGCGGAGGTGGGACTTCAGTATGGGAAACCAAGCCCGGCCAATGCACAGATATTAATAGTGGTTCCCTCTCCGCAGACGGATTCGTCAAAGAAATAAAACTTGTGTCTTGCGACGATCCGCACACTCACGAGATCTTTGCGATCTCCGACGACTATGTCGCAACTAACAGCGACTTAGACGGCATATACCCCGGCTCGGAAGCCCTAGAAACGCACTCAATCAATCAATGCGTATGGTTGGCGGAAGGCTACATAGGGAAACCGATTCAAGAAACCTCTCTACGTATCTCATATATCTACCCGAGTATCGACACTTGGAATGATGACAATTTGCCCGCCTTGCAACGCAACTCCATCTGCATGTTGGCAGCGCCCCTTGATGACCCGAAACTCAACAAATCCGTCAAGGGATTGTGTCGCCAACCCAATACACCCGGTATCTACCCGCCCTTTCAGTTATCTGCCGATTGGCTCATTTTGACCAACTCTGCGCCAAGTGACGTGCTGCGTGTCCGACTGCAACAGCAACCCACATCGCCAATAACACTCCAATTCGACCCTTCGACGAAGGGACTCCAAGTAGAACCCTCCCAAAAAACGTTCAACAGCCGCAATTGGTCCTCTTTCCAGGATTTCAAGATCAGCAAATCAGAAAGTGAGCTAAAGCCCGGCACCCTGAGCGAACTCCGATTCTTGGTACTCGATAGTGATCCCAGCCCCTCAGACCCTGAATCAGGTCCCAACTCTCAGAGACCCGCCTCAGAACGCAATCGAATAAACATTCCTGTGGCTATAGGCACAGATCAGCAAAAAATGTCTGTCTTCCCCAACGAGGTCACAATTATTGAGTCGGGAAACGCAGCATTAATTGGTCTTCGTCTCAACCAGAGCCCAACATCTGCATCAGCTTCCGTGTCAATAACCTCCGACAAGCCGAACCGCATAGTTATCCAACCAAATGAGATCACCTTCTCAAGTCAGGATTCAGCACCGGGACAAGTTAACTGGCTCTCTCAACAGGTGCTTTACGCCTCCGCTATCGCTGATGACAAGCAAGTTGAAAGCGAGGAAGTAACCATAAAATTCAATTATTCGGACAGTTCGGCAGGAGAACTGGACGCACAAGAAATCAAAATTCGTGTCCTGGACGCCTACTCAGAACCATCAGCTTGCAAGCTGGGCAACGATTGATAAAACCCCTAGCTAACAAGCTTTGACACAGCATCCTCGAATGTTATTTTTCCGCTCGCCAGGTCCTCTACAGGCGGCAGCAACTCCTGCAACAACCCAATCAAGCTAAGCGCCAACCCACCCAACATGTTTCTCGTTGTGCTCGCATCCAAAATCGGCAAGCTGCCCCGCACTAACAAATAGCCCTTGCTGTCAAGGGAAGACGTTCCCAGTACGAATTGAGCGTTGGTCTCGTTTAATAGACGCACGACCTCGTCTCTGCTTGCACCCTCAAAGTGAATCGGATGAGCTAGAACCAAACTGCTGATCTGATTATCCTGAAAAGTATTCAAGTGAGCTTCGGTGCCGAATTCGTCAACCAAAAATACTTCGTCCTCAACCTCTCCAGTCACCCGAAATCCAAGGCCCACAAGTTCATCTAAAGCCTTGTTCCAAATGGGCGCCGCACCAAAAATAATCCCTTGCCAGGCTTCGTCTTCTCCGGGAAACCGCCGCATAGCCTCGGAAATTTCGAAAAGATCAGCCGGAGCTCTCATGGGGTCGTTAAGCGCTACCCGAGGCCCCACCAAAGTGATGCGCACGCGCCCACTACCATCCAACTCGTCTGGTAAACGAGATCTCGACTTGGTCTGAAAAAGATCGTTTAAGTAAATGAAATCCCACGTTGGCTCATCTATTTCGAACTGGACCCGAACCCATGAATCCTCAACCGTAACAGTCGGCTCCGGCGCCCTTATTTCTCCAGCAGGATGTGCGAAAATCAGTTCTTTCAAGTGACGCCTTTGATTTCGTTAACGAGCAGTAGCCTATTGGATTATGGCAGTTCAAGTGGTCAGTGGCGCAATGATGACATGTAGCTTCGGTATGGCCCCCTCAGCGCTCTCTGTGCCGCCGAAAAGTAAGGTCAGTGCCGGATCACCTGCCGCAAATATCATGGACAAGATCCCAAACGTTAATATTCCGCCTTTTGGTATGTGCCAATCGCTCGCGAACCCGCAGGTGGCTGCTGCGACTTCCGCAGCGATGGGCGCCTTGACTCCAATGCCCTGTTTGCCGGTCATTCCTGCACCGTGGACTCCTGGCTCTCCCACTGTGCAGATTGCTAACATGCCCGCTCTCACAAACTCGTGCATGGCCAACTGCGCGTATGGCGGCGTAATTCAATTTTCGATGCCCGGGCAAATGACGGTGATGACGGCTTAGTTCCCCGCCAAAAGTTTCTACAAACAACCCAATCGTAGATCTAGCGTAATAACTGCGCGGTTTGCGTCTATATCTGCTGCGTGAAAATGGTTAATCGATTCGTCGTCAAGAACGTTACTTGTCCGTGCCCAGGGATTTAGAATTAAATAGACGTCAGGAGTGACAATGTTGATACTGATTTCCCCGGCAAAAACACTCGATTTCGAATCCGAACTAAAGACACAAAAGTTCTCGACGCCACGATTCGTCAAAGAGTCATCGGAACTTGTGGGTTCACTGGTTCGGAAGTCACCCGCCGAACTCGAAAAGCTGATGCACCTATCTCCCGCCCTAGCGGACTTGAACGCAATGAGGTATCAAGATTGGGAACCGGATTTCACTACCGATAACTCTCGTCAAGCCCTCCTCGCTTTCAAGGGTGACGTGTATGTAGGAATGGACGTCGACTGCTTTTCGGAACGCGACTTCACCCGGTCGCAAAAGACGTTGCGTATTCTTTCCGGGCTGCACGGAGTTTTGCGACCCTTAGACCTTATTCAGCCATACAGACTTGAAATGGGAACTAAATTGTCGACCGCCCGAGGTGAAAGCTTGTACGAGTTTTGGGGTGATCGAATTAGCGAGCGATTGTCTGCAGACCTTGCTTCGCACCGCTCGCGAGTAGTTGTCAATCTTGCATCAAAGGAGTACTTCTCCGCCGTGAACAAAGAAGTCTTGAATGCGCGAGTCGTAAGCCCTCAGTTCTTAGACGAGAAGAATGGCAAATTTAAGATCATCAGCTTTTACGCCAAGCAGGCGCGGGGCGCAATGGCCTCATGGCTTATTCGAAACCGAGTCGAAAGCGTTTCGTCAATCAATAAGTTTGATGGGATGGGTTACTCCTATTGCGATGAACGCAGTAACCCAGATGAGCCAGTCTTTATTCGCAAAGAAGCAGCAGTTTAATTTCGACCGAATACCATTCTGTTTGCAGCTTCTTCCAATTCTGCCCGATGGTCAGGGTGAGCTACCGAGATCAAGCGTTTGGCTTTTTGGCGGATTGAAGCATCTTTCAAATGAGCAATACCGAATTCGGTGACTACGACATCTACATCGTAACGAGTGGCTGTGATTGCGTTGACATCGATTTGAGGAACGATTCGGGAAGAGGAACCCCCCTTTGCTGTCGCTGGCATGAGGTGAATTGAGGTTGCTGTGTCGGACATCTGACAACCGCGCAAAAAGTCGAGCGCGCCTCCGACGCCACTGTGTTGAACGCCGTTAATCATTTCGGAGTTAGCTTGACCCCATAAGTCGATCTCGAGCGCCCCGTTCACGCACCTCATTTCTCGGTTGTCGGCGATGGTTTGATGATTCAGCGCGACGTGAGCAGGGACTATGTGACAGTCTGGGTTGTCGTCAAGAAAATCGAAGGTTTCGGGAAGCGCTATCGTAAAAACAGTTTTGTTAGGGAAAACGGTTTTGAGCCGGTTCGTAGCAGCACCCGACTTCATCAGGTCCATAAGCCCCTGGCACATAACTTCGGTGTGAATACCGAGGTCCTTCTTGTGGGTTAGTCGCGATAGAGCGACCTCAGTGAGACCCCCGACTCCTGACTGAACGGTGGCGCCATCTGGAATCAAATCATCGAGAGCCCCGATGAAAGGATCAAGGTCAGAGGGAGAACTGCGTTGGTCGAAGATCGGCATTGACCCTTTCAAGGGCACATGGATTAATGCATCAAAATCCTTTACGTGGAATGAATCGCCGTGGATATATGGAACAACTGGGTTAACTAGGCCGAAAACGAGATCATTGTCACGTCTTGCTCTGCGAACGAGAGCGTCGTTCCCGGCGATTGCTGACCCCGGTGGAACAGTTCCATCTGGTAGCGGTGTCCCGACCTGCACGCAGGCTACGCGTGGAGGATTGCGAACACTAAATCTGCCCCAGTCTTCGAGGCGGACGGGTACAACTTCGGCATGTGCATTGGCCTCACGAAGTATTTGGGTCAAAAATGGTGCGCGAAGCTCAAGCTTTTTATTTTGAGCGATGGCTGCGCCGCCCTTTCTGGGTGCTGGAACGAAGACGGTAACATCTTCCAAATCGGTGCGGTTCGCGAGGGCGTTGAGGAAAGCGGTTGGCTCTGGAAGGCTCGTGCTAACGAGATCTCCGCTGCGCACCTGGGCTGCTGCAGCTTCCGGGGAGACGACCAAATGTCCCCAAGCTTCTTGCCAATTAAAGTTGCCCTCGGTTTTTGAAACCACAGAGAGAACGTATCTCACGTTGCTGCCTGGAGCCGGGAAAACGCCTGGTTCCTCTAATTTACTTAACGATCATTTGCAACAAGAGGGGTAGCGGTGCCTATAGTGCGGATCACTACGTGTCGTCGTAGTTATCGACACGTGAAAGTTTCGGCGTCTCGAAGCGGAGTTCGCGACGAATGATCTGGTCGGATGGTTGCCACGAGGGGGAGGCAGCCATCCGGCCCATCGGTCTAGGTGTTGAGAAGAAATCGGGGGAGCACAATGGAAGAAGAATATTTTGTAGGTACGAGGACCTCCAGCCGATACCCCATCTGGACACGCGCAAACGTAGGAGAGGTATTTCCGGATCCTGTAGCTTTATCGACTTTCGATTTTGCCTTCCAAAATGAAGATGGTTTGCAAATGAGTGAGCTGGGTTTTCGCGATGCCTATATAAGAATTGGCGCGTTTGAGGAAAGTGAGTTTGATCCCGACAACCCTGTTTTTCTGGGAGTTTTTGGTGGATACACGTATCTAAATGCTTCTCTTATGAGGATTTTTGGTGAACGAGCTCCCGGATTATCAGCCCAAGACATCGATGAGGCGTTTTTCGGCGTTCAGCCTGGGATTCCGCCTTATGAGCAACACCCCGATGACTTGAGCCCTGAAGCTGAAGCACGTATAGGTGAGGTCTTTATTTGGGCGCTCACTACCCAGGATCTGCCTGACGTTCTTGCACAAGAACGGGAAGTCAACGAACTGCGTTCTGCGCGACCTGACTTTTCATCCATGGGTGATCACGAAATCGTTGACTGGATCGAAAATTTTTTCAGCAACGGGTTTCGCGAATTATTTGCCCAACACATTTTCATCAGCTTTCTCACCACGGTCCCTATGGGGATTGTTTCGGCAGTGTGTGATGCCATTGGTAGACCTACCGATGCCATGAAAATTATGGCTGGGCTTGGCGACGTTGAGTCGGCGGCTCCGTCAATGGCGATGTGGGAACTGGGTAGGAGGGCAGCTGCTTCATCTGAGGTGTCAGCTGCGTTTGATCAGGGCATAGATGGACTGGATACCCGACTTAGGTCAAGCGATGATGGGGACGTTGAAAGCTTTGTGGCGGACTTCGACAGTTTCTTATTGCTCTATGGTTCACGAGGCCCCAACGAGTGGGAAATCTCGTGCCCGACGTGGGAAACTACTCCTGATCTCGCTTTAGCGGCTATCGATCGCATGAGGGTCTCCCCGGAGTCTTCGGCTCCTCAAGGGCAGCAAGCCGAATTAGCAGCTGAGCGTCAGCGTTTGGTCGAAGAGATTGGTGCAATGCTCGAAGCGGATCCGGGCACCCAAGGTCAGTTTTTAGCTGGTGCACACGGCGCGTCTGTACTCATGCCGGGCAGGGAGCGCACGAAGACTAACTGCGTGAAGTTCATTCAAGAGGGCCGAATGGCTGCGCGAGAATTAGGCTCGAGGATGGTTGATCGAGGCGTTTTCCCCAAAATCACGAGTTTTGCAATGCTGCGCTTTTCGGAGATGCACTCGGCTATTGACAATGCTGAAGGCTGGCGAGAGACGATAGAAGAACGGCAGCAGATTTTTGATGCGGCCAGCGCTAAACAAGAGCCGTTTGTGATTGTTGGTGAACCTGACCCATTATCGAAATGGCCTTCCCGAGACGGTAGTCCGGTAGAAATAATTTCTCCTGGTGATTCAATTCAGGGTTTGCCTGGTTGTCCGGGTATTTCGGAGGGGCGGGCTCGCATAATTCTCGACAGTCATGACCCGACTGCTTTAGAGCCCGGTGATGTTTTGGTAGCTCCCTTGACCGATCCTTCTTGGACGCCTTTGTTTGTGCCGGCTTCGGGGGTTGTGGTCGATGTCGGAGCTGCCTTGAGTCACGCAATAATTGTGAGCCGCGAGCTGGGTATTCCCTGCGTGGTATCTGCTACTGATGCTACGAAGCGCATTCCCGACGGAGCCATGATCAGAGTCGACGGAGACACTGGGGTAGTCACGATACTTGAATAGTGATGAAGGTCTTTATTGATCGTAAAGCGATGAGGAGCTTTCGTGTTAGCTCCAACGAGGGGCGCGTTTTTCGACGAATGCTGCGACGCCCTCTTGGTAATCTGGGTCGCGCATAGCGGCTTCCAAAAGCTCTTCGGAATTGCTTACCGCTGAACCAACATCACGATGTTGATCCAGATAGATCTGAAGTTTTGTTGTTCTTTGTGACGATGGTGACACCCGAGCGACCAGTTCACGGGCATAGTCCATTACATATTCGAGCAGATCTTCTTGATCAAGAATCTTGTTGAATAAACCCCAACCCTCGGTATCGGCGGCTCTTAGAGTTCTGCTGGACAGAAGAAGATCGTTCGCTCGGGTCAATCCAACCAGCCGCGGTAAGACCCAAGACAGCCCAAATTCGGCTGGCAATCCCAGGGGCCCGTGTGCTGTAGTCAGCTTTGCGTCTGAAGACGCGAATCTCAGATCGCAGTAGCACGCAAGCACTAATCCGACTCCGGCTGCTGCGCCATTGACCGCGGCAATCGTTGTGACCTTTAAGCCAAACATGTAGGCGAACGTCTCGTCGAACTCCGTAGCAACTCCATACCCGGGGTTAGTCAGGTCTGCTCCGGTGCCAGCGTCGTAACCGCCCTTTTCGACGTGCCCTTCCAGCGCTTGGCTATCTGCCCCCACACAAAAATCTCCGCCGTCGCCCGTAATGATAACGACTCGAACCTCGGAGTCAGTTTCAGCTTCTTGAAGCAGGTAACGCAGTTCAGTATGCATTCGTCCCGTCCATGCGTTACGTCTATGTGGGCGGGCCAGAGTTATCGTCGCAACTTGGCCTAGCTTCTCGTAATTAGTTGCTTTCAGTTCCATGGATCCTCTGTTTAGCCATCGATTGCGCGTCGGAGCGCGGCAAGTGCCTGCTCCTTGTATTCCTGCCGGCATATCAATAGATCAGGAAGCCAAGGGTCTTCGTAGTTATAGTCCAAAGGAGAGCCGTCGCAACGACTTGCATGCAGCCCTGCCGCCACAGCCACCGCCGCTGGAGCGCAGTTGTCCCATTCATATTGACCGCCGCTATGCGCATAGATTTCGGCGTGGCCAAGCACGACAGCCATGGCCTTGGCTCCAGCCGACCCCAAGGCCAGCATCTCGGCACCTAAAGCTTCTGCCACGATCATTGCCGCTGCCGGCGCCCTAGATCTGCTCACAACCATTCGGGGTTGACCTTCCCTGAGCGGCGGAAGTTGCGGTGGTGGTTCGGTGCCGAACGTCATATTAATTGCTGGTAGCGCCACGGCCCCTGCGGTTGGTACCCCATCCTCAGCCAGAGCGATGTGGACCGCCCAGTCTGACCTTCCCGGCTCACCAAATTCTCGAGTTCCGTCTAAGGGGTCAACTATCCACACTCGTTTCTTCTTCAAACGCTCAAGATCGTCCCGGCCCTCTTCTGAAAGAATTCCGTCGTCAGGAAATTCCTCCCTTAGAGCTTTCATGATGAACCGATGGGCTTCTAGGTCGCCCGTGTCTTTGAGAGTCCAACTGTCAGCCCCTTGGGCGGAGAGTCGCTCTCGAATATCTAAAAGCAATTGCCCGGCTTGGCTTGCGATACGGGCACTAACCGCGTGGTCTTGATGGCTGGCCATGGATTCTCCGAGTCTCATTAGACAAAGTTAAGTGCAACTTGGTTAAACGATCGTTTAGGGCTAGTGTTACGGCCCGGTGAGGGCAATGTGACGAAATTGTCACAAGGTATGGGTTTGCTTTGTTGACCGTATACCGTTCAAGCACTCATAACAGAGCAGAAGCCGGTCATTTGGTCGGCAACCGCAACAGAGAGGGACTCAACAGATGCGGAAAAACATTATGTGGCGACTGCTCGCCACTCTATTTGCTGTCGCACTGGCCGCTTCGGCCTGCGGTGGAAGCGACTCCGATGATGACAGTGCAAGCACTGCTTCTTCGGCTGCAGAAGAAACCGAAGTGACGCTGGCTGCCAGCGGCGAAAGCCTGCTGGAAACGGTTAAGAGCCGTGGCACTGTCAACTGCGGTGTTTCAGGTTCAGCGGTGGCGTTCTCAGAACTACAGGCTGACGGAAGCATGGCTGGTTTCGATGCTGATTACTGCCGGGTTGTTGCCGCTGCAATTCTCGGTGATGCAAACAAGGTTAACTTTGTATCGCTGACTGCCGCCGAGCGTTTCACTGCAGTTCAGACTGGTGACGTGGACTTGCTTATGCGTAACACCACTTGGACCCAGAGCCGTGACTCCGAGGTGGGCATGGACTTCGGACCGACTACCTATTACGACGGTCAACAGCTGCTGGGACGCGCTGGCGACGGATTCTCAGGTTCATCGCAAGTTGCTGACATCGGCGGGTCCGTTGTCTGCACGAGTGCCGGTACCACTACCGAAAAGAACATCGCTGACGCTGCGTCTGAAGCTGGCGTGAGCATCGAACTTCAAACATTTGAAGACTTCGATACTGTGACAAACAACTTCATTTCCGGTGCTTGCGACATCATCACAACTGATGGTTCCGCCCTTGTTGGCCGCAAAGCCAAGCAGCAGCCAGAAGGTGAGAACTGGGTGATTTTCCCTGCAACTCCAATCTCGAAAGAGCCGCTTGGTCCAACATACGGACAGAACGATTCAGCATTCTCGGATGCTGTTAACTGGGCCGTATACGCGACCATAATTGCTGACGAGAAGGGCGTTAACTCCGGCAACGTGGACGAAATGCTTGCCAGTGGTGACACGGAAACAATCCGTCTTCTCGGCGGTGAAGGTGAACTGCAAACTGGCATGGGTCTCCCTGCGGATGCGTTCTACCAAGTCATCAAGCAGGTTGGAAACTACGACGAGATATACAGCCGCAACCTCAACCCTGTGGGTCTGAGCCGCGAAGGGTCAGCAAACGCTGCCTGGACCGCTGGTGGTCTCGTATACGCTCCACCGGCACGATAACTAAAGGGCTAGTTCACTCGACTTCGGTTTCGTGGTCGAGTCTGAATTAAAAGGGGGCTGAAGGTCGATTTGACCTTCAGCCCCTTCTCTGCCTCTAGGCTGAGCGATCGTTGGCTCGGAGTATCAGAGAGTATTGGAGAGGGAGTCATCCTGTGGCAACGAATTCGCCGCCTTCTATTGACCATTCACGTCCTCCGCTCTACCGGGATGTCACCGTTGTCAAATGGGTTGTACAAATTGCAGCACTGGCGCTTACTTTGGGGGCTCTATGGTTTTTAGCGGATCAAGCAGGAGACAATTTAAGAGCCTCTAACGTCCCCACGGACTACGACTTTCTGTCGGTAAACCCTGGTATTGACCTCTCCTCGGGAATTGACACCGACCCTGATACCGGCGGGCGCGCTCTATGGGTAGGCATGGTCAATACCCTGCGTATGGCGGTGGCTGGTATTTTTGTTGCAACGATTTTGGGCGTAATAGTGGGTTTAGCTCGGTTGTCCAACAATTGGCTATTACAGAAAATAGGAACCGTTTTCGTTGAGACTCTCCGCAACGTCCCTCTTCTCGTGCAAATCCTCTTTTATGGGGCAGTGTTTGCAAGTTTGGATCGCGTTACTAAGGACGTCGGACCCATCAACGGATGGCTACACCTTTCCAACAAGGGTTTGTCTCTGCCGCGCGTGCACATAGCTGACGGGTTTTATCAGTGGCTAATCGTCATGTGTATCGGGATTTTCATTGCGAATGAGTTTAGAAAGCGTCGCATAAGGCAACAAGATGCGACGGGGGAGGAGTCATACCCGCTTTTGAGTGCATTCGCGGTTTTGACATTCGTTGCCGCTGTTGGCTGGTTCATTCATCCGATGTTTGGTTTCGTCGGTGAAATCTTTGGCGCTCTCTCCTCATTTGTGTCTGGAATCCCCCAAACGGTTTTACAGATTGCGATAGGGGTGCTGTGCGTAGGATCAAGCGCACTCTGGATTCGCAGCTTCCTGAATAGTCGACGAACCCCTGCAGGCCTCGCCAGATTGACCGACGACGACTACTTCAGAATGATTTTTGCGGCAGTTGGGGGCGTCCTTGGAGCCATTTTTTTCCTAATCCTGTGGCCCGGACTTTCGAGCTGGATGATCAACTCTCTCAGTGACCTATTTAATGTTTTAAGTAACAAATTCGGAGACGGAAGGACTGGCCGTCCCATAGATGTTGACTTACCCAATATTGTCCAAACGGGTAAATTCCCTAACTACGGGCCATCAGGGCTTAATTTTTCAATTGGATTCGCCGCAGTTTTCTTCGGGGTCGTCTTTTACACAGCTGCTTTCATCGCTGAAATTGTTCGGGGTGGGATATTGGCTGTTCCGAAGGGACAGAGTGAAGCTGCTGCTGCACTCGGACTTAAGCGTGCTACCGCCCTTCGTCGAGTCATCATTCCTCAGGCAGCGAGAGTTATGTTGCCACCCCTTGGTAATCAGTATCTGAACTTAACCAAAAACACTTCGTTGGCAATAGCGGTTGGTTACAGCGATATTGTCCAAGTTGGTCAAACGGTTTATAACCAGACAGGGAAAACTTTGCCCGTTGTCTCGATATGGATGTTGTTTTATCTCTCCTGTTCGTTATCAATTTCTGTGATCGTTAATTTCTTCAACGTCCGTATGCGGATTGTGGAGCGCTGACATGGAAAATAGAGACGCGATACTTACGATCCCCGACGAAAATGGATCATTGCCGCCGAAGGCGCCGAACCTTTCAATAGGTCAATGGTTTCGTAAAAACCTTTTCTCAACATGGGTGAACGGGATTTTGACGGTCCTTGGGACTGCCGCCGCGTTACTAATGTTGAGAGGCGTACTCAACTTCGTCTTTAGCGAGAATCGGCAGTGGGATGCCGTGCGAACTAATGCTCGTGCGCTGATGACGCTCACATACCCGGAATCTCAATATGTTCGGGTATGGGTTGCCTTTGGGTCGGTGGTTGTTCTCGCAGGATTGAGTGCCGGCATCTGGGCGGATTGGGGACGCTTACCAGCGCGGCGACTTGCAGGGTGGTTTATGGGTGCTGCTGGGTTCTTAGCAGTCTGCATTTTGGTTCGCGAACCAAGTGTGTTGATGGACTTGGAAGGCAAAACGATTCGGTTGCCTGATGGATCGTTAGTTCGCGAATCATTCGCTTCTGCGATGACCGATAGAGCGAACTGGTGGGCAGTCGTTGCTCTTTTACTCATCGTGGGTGGGGTAATTTGGCGAAGTGATAGCGACAAGAAACAACTAAAGATAACTCAGGTCACCTACCTGGGCATTGGGCTCGGTGTTTTGAGCTTATGGGTTGCCCCATATGGTCATTACGCTTTCACTGACGGAACTTATATTGCGGACCCAAATAGCACGGTGGCTTTCTCAACCAAGATGCCCTGGACAGTTATGTGGATCATGCTGGCGATCGGGTTCTTTGCGGGAAGATGGTTGCAGACTAGTTCTTATTTAGTCCTGGCCAAGGCTGGTAGTAACCTTCTTTGGCTGATCAGCCCGGTAACGCTCTACTTTGTGATCCTTAGAGACCCTGCGCTGGATTACAGTCATGTCTTTTCAACGGACCTTCCTATGGGATTAGCTTTTGGAATCCTCGGAGCCTGTTTTCTTTGGTTCTTAACGAGAAGCGACATTGGCGAAATAGGTCGGATACTGGCTACGGCGATGCTTGGAATAGCTATTTTCAATTGGGTCGCTGCTTTTTTTGGTTGGTACCCGATGCTGCAGAAAGCTCGAATTAGTTTTCTGCTTTTGGCAATAGCTGCGCTTCTAGCCCCCAATTTCGTCGGTGAAGCGGCGAAGCGACGTCAATTATTGCTGGGTTGGTTAGGAACCATGGCACTAGTCCATTACCTAGCAACCATGATTAACACTCCATCAACCGTGGAGCTCCAATCGACAGAGTTTCTCGGCGGATTGGGCCTAACTTTGTTTGTCGCAGTCTTCGTCGTCTTGCTGTCATTTCCGCTGGGGGTGCTGCTTGCTCTTGGGCGAACTTCAAAGTTCCCTATATTTCGAATTCTGTCGACAAGCTATATAGAAGTTATTAGGGGTGTTCCTCTGATTAGTGTTCTGATCTTTTTCTCTGTCATGGTTCCTCTGTTCCTTCCAGATGGAATGGAGCTCGCGGAATTGGGAGCGGTCCTAACTGGCTACACACTTTTCTCAGCGGCATATTTAGCAGAGAACGTTCGCGGCGGTTTGCAGTCGGTTACCAAAGGTCAGTACGAAGCGGCAGATGCTATTGGCTTAACCTCTGCCCAGCGAACTGGGTTCATTGTGCTTCCTCAAGCTCTACGAGTGTCGATTCCTCAGCTAGTGGGGCAGGTAATTGCCACTTTCAAAGAAACTTCGTTGCTAGCGATTATTGGTCTTTTCGATTTCCTGCGTGTGGCCAATTCAGTTATCCCCGCTCAGAGCGAATTCATGGGAGTGAAGCGAGAAGGCATTTTGCTTGTCGCAGTAATTTATTTCTTCTTTAATTTCGTTATTTCAAAATACAGCCAACGCCTAGAGCGTCGGGTGGGACTCGGAGAACGATGATGGCACTATTACAAGCTCAAAATGGGAGTGGAATTTCATGAGCATCGATGACGCCACGACTGCAGTAAGCGAAAAGCTAGCGGGTCGCGAGGACATGATTGTTTGTGTTGATGTAGACAAGTTCTACGGAGACTTTCAAGCGCTTAAGCGCGTTACGGCGACTATCAAAGAAGGGGAAGTTGCCGTTGTTTGTGGCCCGTCCGGTTCTGGTAAGAGCACCTGGATTAGATGTATAAATCGGCTCGAAGTCCACCAAGGGGGAGACATAGTTGTTGACGGGATCGAACTAACGAATGACTTGCGAAATATTGAGAGAATTCGTTCGGAAGTTGGGATGGTATTCCAGCAATTTAATCTCTTTCCTCATTTGACGGTTCTTGACAACATCACACTGGCACCAATTTGGGTTCGAAAGAAGCCACGCGCTGAGGCAGAATCAATGGCGCGAGCCTTGCTTGAAAGGGTAGGTATACCGGAACAGGCAGAAAAGTTTCCCGGTCAACTATCGGGTGGGCAACAGCAGCGGGTTGCCATTGCACGATCCCTTGCGATGGAGCCAAGGGTCATGCTTTTCGATGAGCCGACTTCGGCACTAGACCCCGAAATGATTAAAGAAGTTCTTGATGTTATGAAAGAGTTGGCCCTGTCTGGCATGACAATGATGGTCGTGACTCACGAGATGGGGTTTGCTCGCGAGGTTGCCGATCGGATCATGTTTATGGAAGGTGGCGAAATCGTTGAGGTCGGTACTCCTGAGCACTTCTTTACCAATCCGACTGAAGACAGAACCAAATTGTTCCTGAGTCAAATTCTGTAACTTACCGGTAGCTTCAGTCGGCCGGCTTTCCATAGGGCGATTTAGCTTTTTTGTAGCACTCTGGGTGATAGTGCTCAACACGATCCCATTTGTTTCCAACGTAGACGTTGCAAATAATTTGGTCGGCGCGAATTCGAGCTCGGAATTTGATTAGTTCTTCACAGACAGCGCAATATGCGGAGTTGCCAGCATCAACGGTCCTAGTGACTGCTCTGCTTTGCCATTTTTGTGTTTTGGTTGCTGATTTAGCGGCCACGACTTTTCTCCCGTCGACACAGTCACTATCTGTGATGCGGGCAACTTAGTCACTAATCGCGCGATAATGGTGGATATTCGCGCGATTCGCGCGAATATTTCGCGCGCCCCGCGCGAAATAGCTTGAAAATACGCTATGAGTGTGGCAATCGACCATGCCTCGACTCTAAGTCATCGAGTTTTCGCGCGTTCCGCGCGATTAGCGGGCTAAAGGTTTGTACTTAATGGGTTTTGGTCCCGCCTGATCACCGAGTTCGCGTAGGCGAAAGTCCTCGTATTCGGAGAAGTTCCCCTCAAACCAGCGAACTTGACTGTCGCCCTCGAAGGCGAGGACGTGGGTAGCGACGCGATCGAGAAACCACCTGTCGTGACTTATGACCACAGCGCAACCCGGAAACGCCTCTAATCCGGCTTCAAGAGATCGTAAGGTATCGACGTCAAGATCGTTTGTCGGTTCGTCGAGAAGGAGGACGTTTCCGCCTTCCTTTAACACTTTGGCGAGTTGCACTCTGTTGCGCTCGCCGCCTGACAAGTCTCCTACCTGCTTTTGCTGATCCGGGCCTTTGAAGTTGAAAGAGGCCACATAGCTGCGGCCGTTGACCTCTCGGCTACCGACTTGGACCATATCCAAGCCATCAGTGATTTCTTCATAAACAGTTTTGTCGTTCGAAAGTTCGTCTCGAGATTGATCGACATAGGCCAAATCGACAGTTGAGCCGATAACGATTTCACCGCCGTCCGGAGTTTCATCACCAGTAATCATCCTAAACAACGTAGTTTTGCCTGCTCCATTTGCTCCGACCACGCCGACGATGCCTGCGGGCGGCAGGATAAATGACAGATCCTCGATCAACAATCGGTCTTCGAACCCTTTCGCCACACCTTTCAACTCAATTACTTGGTCTCCGAGCCTTCTGTTCATTGGAATGCTCAACTCAAGTTTTTCGTCGCGCTTGTCTTCCTGTTCGTGCTCGGCCAAAAGCTGGTCGTAAGCGGATAAACGAGCTTTGCTCTTCGCTTGTCGTGCTCGTGGCGATAGGCGAACCCACTCCAACTCTTGACTAAGCGTTCGCTGTCTCGCATTGCTCTGACGTTCCTCGCTTGCAAGACGTGCCTGTTTTTGCTCAAGCCACCCGCTGTAGTTGCCCTCGTAGGGATAGGCATTGCCATGGTCCAGTTCTAGAATCCAACCCGCCACGTTATCTAAGAAGTATCGGTCGTGTGTTACCGATACGACTGTGCCTTGGTAGTCCTTCAGGAAACGCTCTAGCCAGGCGACCGACTCAGCATCTAGATGGTTTGTTGGCTCGTCTAAGAGAAGCAAATCTGGCCGTGCCAGCAAAAGACGGCAGAGGGCAACTCTTCGCTTTTCGCCGCCAGATAATTGGCCGACCGAACTTTCCGCTGCAGGAACTCGGAGCGCGTCCATAGCGATTTCCACTTGTCTTTCGAGGTCCCAAGCGTTAGAGGATTGAATTCGATCTTCGAGATCTGCTTGCATTGAGCCGACCTCTTCAAGGTCAGCTTCAGGGTCGCCCCACATGGCGAGAACTTCGTTGTAACGATCAATCAAAGACTGCGTTTCAGCTACGCCTTCCATGATGTTCTCAATTACATTCTTATCCTCATCCAAACCCGGTTCTTGTTCGAGCAGGCCCACTGAAAAACCCGGGGATAGACGGGCCTCTCCCGTGAACCCATCGTCAATTCCCGCCATGATTTTCAGGACTGAAGATTTCCCCGCCCCGTTGTGGCCTAAAACGCCTATCTTTGCGCCGGGAATAAATGCGAGTGTCACATCTTTTAGAACTTCTCGATCCGGTGGGTAGAACCGTCCAAGATTGCGCATTGTAAAGATGAACTCTGATGCCATTTGGGTATTCCTCGCTTTACTGAGCCGAATGGATCATAAGGCTTACTCGAAGCAACAACACTCAACTCAGCGCAACTCGAAGCCGACGATTTTCTCTAAATCGCTAAGTGCTTCGTCTGGGTCCACCACTTTGATAGCCCGCATGCCCAGAGCCGCCGCTGGTTTGCAATTGATTCCGAGGTCATCAAGGTAAACGCACCTTTCGGCCGCTACTTGCAATTCGTCACAAGCCATTTGGTAAATCCGTGGATCTGGCTTTCTCAACCCAACTTTGGCGGATTCTATTACCACTTCAAACATGGTCATGATCTCGGCAATTTTTTCAGCTTGCTCTGGAGTCCTAGACATTCCCGAGCCGTGGCCTGATTTCATGTTGTTGGTTATGCACCCGATTGAGACTCTCTCTTTAAGCACTTCTAGTGCTCGAACCATTTGAGGGCGAATAGCCCCGCTTAAACATCCCAGCACTCTATTGCCGGAGAGCACTAGGCCGAGTGCTGCTGCCTCTTCCTCGAAAAGGCTGCAAAAGTCTTCGAGTGAGATTTCGTTTCGCTCCATCTTTGCCCAAGCATTCCCATCGGGATTCGTTGAGTTAATTTTTCTAATAGAGCCGGTAGGAATCCCTAACTCTTGTTCGTAGGCAGCAAAGGCCTCAAACGGGCTAGCGGTAATCACGCCACCGAAGTCAAACAACACGACATCAATTATTGGATTATTCGTCACGAGCGAGGAGGTTAGCGCCAGCTAGATTCGGGATGTGCGAATCGCGACATGGAATGTAAATAGTCTCAATGCCCGAATGGAACGAGTGGATGAGTGGTTGGATTACGCGTCACCTGATGTTTTGCTGATGCAAGAGACAAAGATGTCGCAAGATCAGTTTCCCGAAGAGCATTACGAGCGCTTGGGATATGAAAGCGTGCATTGTGGCGAAGGTCGATGGAATGGCGTCGCCATACTTTCTAAGGTGGGTCTAGAGGAGCCGGTGTCAGGCTTTGCTGATGGCGCCGAAGCGGACCCCGAGGCGAGAATAATCTCCGCAACTTGTGCTGGTATTCGTGTCACCTCGGTGTATGTACCAAACGGACGAGCAGTGGACCATGATCACTATCGGTACAAGCTGGCTTGGATGGATCGATTGCTCATGCACATACAGGCAACTTGTGACCCCGACAGTGAACTCCTGGTAGGCGGCGACTTCAACATTTGCCCCGATGATCGGGACGTGTGGGACCCAGATAATGATTTGACGAGAACTCATGTGACCAAGAAGGAACGAGATGCATTGGAGTCGCTTTGCAACTGGGGTTTAACTGACGTATTTCGCGAATACTACGAAGATAAGGACTTGTTCTCTTGGTGGGACTACCGAGACGGGGCTTTTCATAAACGAATGGGGTTACGCATAGACCTACTTATGGTCAGTAAACCGTTGCTGAACCGTTCCACATTTTGTCTAGTAGACAGAACAGCCCGGAAAGGAAAGAAACCATCTGATCACGCCCCTGTATGGGTTGATTTCCGGGATTAAGTATTCGGGCAAGTTCGCCGTGACCTCGGCAACTTACTCACCTTCTATTATGGCTAAAATTTCGTGACCTACTCGGTCGAGCCGAGCCTGAGTGAATCCCGTGATCTCGGCTAAGTGGGACATTGAGGTCGGGCGTTTCTTAGCTACTTCGTGAATCAGGTGCCGAGGAAGCAACGCAGATGGCTCAACTTGGCGTCTGCGGGCGGTCGTGTCAATCCAGTTCCGCAACTTTTGAGCGCGAATGTCGCTATCGGATTGTGGCGGTGCTCCTAAGCTTTCCCGCGCCTCTTTTATGTAACTGGTAGCTGAATCGTCGGATGCATCGGACTGAATCGAATCTGCGGTTGCAACCTTTGACAGCCATGGGCATGGCCTGCGGGTTTGGATACTAGAACCGACGAGTCGAGTTGCTGCGCCCGTCAGGTGCAGCTTGCTCTTGGCTCTTGAAATGGCCACATAGAGCAGTCTGCGTTCCTCGTCGTCATCCAGCTTTATTGGAACCAGGCCTTCTTCAAGTCCAGCTATTACAACGCTGGGCCACTCTAAACCCTTGGCAGCGTGAAACGTTGCTAGGTCCACGGCGTCAAAGTCATGCCCGAAGTCGCCGGCTTGCAGAGTGAGCAGCCAATCGCGGAAGTCCGAACCTGATGCGCCCGGGTTGTCCTTACTGTATTGAAGTGCGAATTCTGCTATCTGTCGCTCCGGACCGAAATCGACTTCGGTGAGAAAGTCAGATGCCATAGACGAAAAGTTTGATGCGGATGATGAGAGGTGATCGACGAGCTTTTTCACGTCCGGAAGATTAAAAATTCCGCCTTGTCCTCTCAGGCGGTGGGGAATCCTGCATTCAGTCATGACTTGCGAAATGATTTCAAGTTGTTTATTGGTTCGAGTGAGCACGGCGTGACCCGACCAGTTAGTGCCTGGTGTGCGAAGATCCTTCAGATAGCGCGCTATTCCCTGTGCCTCATCTTGTTCACTTTTAAACCAACTTTTCGTCGGTAGGTATTCAGATTTCGTGCCCTCAACATTTTGTTCTAGAGGACGATCCAGAATCGCATTTGCCGCCTCAACTATAGCTGGATGGCTCCGATGGTTCGCTTTGAGAGAAAGCGTTGCAACTTCCGGAAAGTGATCGGTTAAATCCGAAAGCAAAGAGTGATCAGCTCCGTTCCACCCATATATGGCTTGATCAGGATCCCCGACGACGCACAGATCTGATCTATTCCCTATCCATTGCCGAAGCAAGTTGAATTGGAGTTGGTTTAAGTCTTGAAACTCGTCAACAAAGAAGTGGCGGAATACCCAGTGCTGAGCACTTTTGAAGGCCTTGTCGGTTCTCAATAATTGGGTGCATTCGATCAATATGTCGTCGAAATCCAATAAGGTCCTTTTCCGTTTGAAAGAGCCGTAGGCGTCATATAAGTCGGCTATCTGTTTTGCGCGCGTATGGCCAACGCGATAAGCACCTGGGCCGCGACGGTAGTCGTCTGCGTTTAAGTCCTGCGAAGCCAGCCAATTAATTTCGGCTATAGAAGCGCTCAACTCAAGGGAAGGAAAATCTCCAATAAGCTTTGATAGAACGCTGTGCTTGCTAGCTAAAATCTGCGGTGGTTTTTTCCTAAGGTCCGAACGGTGCTGGCGGACCTGGGCAAGCGCAACAGCATGAAATGTTCCAACTGCGCCGAGATCTCGAATGCCTTTGCGTCTAAGACGGTCTTGTAGTTCGAGTGCGGCTCTGCGGGTGAAGGTGAGTGCAAGAATACGGCGAGCGTCGACAGTTTCGTCGTTGATTCTGTGTGCTATGCGGTTGGTTATTACGCGAGTTTTACCTGCACCGGGCCCCGCGAGAATTCGTAGCGGGTTATTTGGGTAGAAAACGGCCTCGTGTTGTTCGGTGTTGAGCTCGTCGAGTTCGACCTTGGCCGCGTTGAGGAAGTTCGAGTTCGGCTCTACTTCCGACGAGATCGAATAGTCGCTCACCTGCCCGACGCTACTCTCTAGGTGGGACCTTAAGCCCATTCGGTCTACTCTCCTTGCATGAGTTCGTTGAAGCGCATAGTTAGCTTGGTGCCGAGCGTGACGGAAACGATTATCGAGTGGGGTATCACACCGATCGCTTGCACTCGCTTTTGTGAGCAACCGACGATCCAGGCTGTGGGCGGCACCAAGGACCCGGACATTGCGGCGATCAAGGCACTGCATCCTGATTTAGTGATCTTAGATCGTGAAGAAAACCGGCACGAAGACTATTTGGAACTCGTGAGCAATGACATTCAAGTTCATTCCCTGCACGTCACATCGCTTGATACTGCGGGCAATGAAGTTGGGCGCTTAGCAAAAATTTTAGGTTGTGAATGGTCCTTCATGCCGGGCTCGCCGCTGCCGAGGCGCAACATCTTGGCATTTGTGCCAATTTGGCGACGTCCATGGATGACCGTTGGCTCGGGAACATACGGCGCCGATGTTCTTAACCACTTGGGTATAGACGTGCTCTTTTCGGAAGCTGGAGACAGGTATCCGACAATTGATGATGAGATGCTCGCTCGAGCGGAACCCGATTTTGTGCTGGCCCCAACTGAGCCGTACCCATTTGGCGAGCGCCACCTAGCAATGCTTGAAGAAGTTGCGCCGACAGTATTCGTTGATGGCCAGGACCTTTTTTGGTGGGGAGCTAGGATGACCAAAGCTTTGGAGCGCTTAAACGATCATCTATCTGCAACCTTGGGTAGGGGACCGAGATGAACTCACCCGAGACCGGAGTAGCGCAAAACGGTAAGACCAAGATTTTCTTCTCTGTGTCTGGAAGCAGTGTCGACGAGCCAGTGTTATTTCTTAATGGCCTGGGAAGTCAATTAATAAATTTTTTGCCTGGTTGGGTAGAAGAGTTTCGCACGGCGGGATTCTTTGTTATTCGGATGGATAATCGAGACGTTGGGCTCTCCTCGAAAACCGAAGGGGAACCGCCTTCCATGGAGGAGCTAGTTGCTCTTTGGTCAAATGGTCACTCCCCGTCAGCGCTGGTAGCTCCCTACCAATTTCGAGATATGGCTCAGGACTGTATTGCGGTTTTGGATGCCCTGAACATAGACAAAGTTCATGTTTGGGGTATGTCGATGGGAGGAATGATTGCCCAAACATTGGCAATTAATCATTCGCACCGATTGAGATCGATGACCAGCGTTATGTCAACAACTGGGGAGTTGGGTGTCGGAACAGCTACGTCGGAGTCTGCTGCTCAGCTTATTCCTGATCGGGGTAAACGGGAAGATGTCATCCGAAGCGCTGTAGAAGGCAGAGGAGTGCATAGCGGACCGCTTTTTGACATTTCAAAAGCGAGAGAGTTAGAGGCAGCCGCTTACGACCGGTGTCATCATCCTGATGGCAAAGTCTGGCAGCTGTTTGCCCTACTCAGTTCCGGCTCGAGAGCTAACCAACTTCGAACAGTCTCAATTCCATCGATGGTCATTCATGGAAGAGTTGACTCGCTAGTGCAACTAGACGGAGGCGAAGCTACAGCTGATTTGATTCCTGGGGCCGAACTAGTTGTTTACGACGATATGGGGCACGACATCCCCGAGCCACTGTGGAAAAATTATCGAGCGGACTTAGAGAGATTGGTGGAGAGAACAAGATGACTTCTATGAAGATCAAAGATGTCGCTGAGCTAGACGCGCTTTACGGAGCTGCGTCTCCTAGGTCGATTGCTAAAGAAATTAATTACTTGAATTTTGAGTATCAGTCATTTATCGAAGCGTCACCCTTGATGACTATTGCGACCGTTGGCAGGGAGGGCCTCGACTGCTCACCTCGAGGCGACAAAGACGGTGTTGTGCGTGTGATTAACTCAACAACAATTCGATTCGCTGATCGCAAGGGCAACAACCGGCTTGACACTCTCCGAAATATTATTGAAGACGACCGAATAGCGCTGCTATTCCTCGTGCCGGGAGTAGGAGAGACCATGCGCGTGAACGGACGAGCAGTTATATCAACTTCTCCAGAACTGCTTGAGGCTTTCACTATGGATGGGAAGCCTCCTAAGACGGTGATCGAAGTAAAGGTTGAGAGCGTTTACTTCCAGTGCTCGAAAGCGCTGCTTCGCTCGGGCATCTGGAGCAGCGATTTGTCTGCGGCTTGCGCGGATGTTCCCTCGGCGGGAGCGATGTTGAAGGCCGTAATCGACGACGACTTTGATGCTAATGAATACGACAAAAGTTGGAGTGAAAGCCAAAAAGATGGGCTTTGGTAAACAACCATCTTTCTAGTACCGGGCGCTGTCAAAGCGCTAGCTTGTGAGCGACGCCGATAGGAGGCTGTTATGGGACCGTTGCAGGGGATCAGGGTTATAGAACTTCAAGGAATAGGCCCGGGGCCTTTTTGCGGAATGATGCTGAGTGATATGGGCGCAGAAGTAATTCGTATTGACCGCGCCGGAAATGTCTCGGCGATGGACAAAGAAAATCCGCCGATAGACGTGCTAGCAAGGGGCCGATCTTCCATTGGAGTGGATCTTAAGCACCCGGACGGAGTAGAGGTAGTTCTGCGTTTAGTGGAGACCGCTGACGCTCTCATTGAAGGGTTCCGCCCGGGAGTAATGGAACGTCTTGGGATTGGCCCAGATGAGTGTCTTGCAAGGAACCCCGGACTGGTATACGGCCGTATGACTGGCTGGGGTCAGGAAGGTCCTTACGCCATGGCGGCAGGGCACGACATTAATTACATTGCTCTAGCTGGCGCGCTTGAACCAATTGGTCGTAACGGAGAAGCTCCCTTACCGCCACTCAACCTTGTAGGCGACTTTGGTGGAGGCGGCATGCTGCTTGCCTTTGGTATGGCATGTGGGATCGTTGAAGCGCAAAGATCGGGACACGGCCAGGTAGTAGATGCCGCCATGATCGATGGTTCAGCGACGCTGATGGCAATGTTTCATTCGATGAGAGCGATGGGCGTCTGGAATGATGAGCGAGGGACAAATCTACTCGACACGGGCAGTCACTTTTATGATGTGTACGAATGTGCAGACGGGGAGTACATTTCAATTGGCTCGATTGAGCCACAGTTTTATTCAGAGTTGATGCGCTTGACTGGGCTGGATAATGATGCGGCATTCGCCGCGCAGATGGATAGGGCCGGATGGCCTGAACTTAAAGCACGTATAGGCGAACTGTTCATGACCAAGACCCGGGACCAGTGGTGCGAAATCATGGATGCAACCGATGTTTGCTTTGCACCAGTTCTGTCCTTGGAAGAAGCGCCCCGACATCCACATAACCAACACAGAAAAGTTTTCACCGAGATTGCGGGTGTGACGCAACCGAACCCCTCACCGCGGTTCAGTCGCACTAAAGAGGAAATACAGGGACCGCCTGCCCATCCTGGGCAGGACACAGATGAAGTTCTCAGTTCGGCTGGCTACGACTCCGATGACATTTTGAAGCTTCGCGACGTAGGAGCGGTCGCCTGATTTCTGAACGTGTCGAAGGTGGAGCACCTGATGGGCTTCCGCACAACCTTGTTCCGCTGTATGACGAGGCTCAATCAATTATTCATTTGTCCCCTGCTTCTGCTTGTGTGATCCTCCGGATATTGATCCAATCAGTCATAAAGGAGCGAGGCCTTCGCGGTCGAAACATCACTCAGGACATCCCATTGCTAGTGGAAAATGGAGCTCCGGTGGGCTTGCTGCGAGCTTTAGATGTTGTTGGCATGTCTGAAGAAGCTGCGAAAAATCCGTCGAAGATGCAGTTGACTGATGGGCATAGTGATGCCCAAAACCTGACGATGTTCTTACATTTGCTTTCTGATCAGACTCAATGAATCGCAAATGTTGAGCAGGTTTCACCTTTTTGCGGTTTGGGTGCTCGTAATAAGCAACGGAGCCGCTGGTTTTTGGGCATTAGTTGCTCTTCGTCTGCCCCAATTTCGCAGTAATTTGCTGTGGCTGCTCACGGGTGTAGCTCAGTCGTGGGTATTCGTACAACTCACCGCTGCCACTTTTCACTTCAACGCGAGTGGATCATCACCCGAGTCTTTCCATGTTTTTTACGGAGTGCTTTCAGCTGTGACGGTCGCTGTTCTCTACAGTTACAACAAACAGATGAGCCGTTACCGGTACGCCTTGTATGGCTGGGGCGGGCTCTTCATTATGGGCCTTGGAATACGGGCATTGGTTCTTTTGTAGCGCCCACGTTGAGAGAGTGCTTATCTGCCTAACCTCGATGCCAGTAACCCTAGTTGCGTTCTCATTTCGGTGGGTAGGCGATCGCCAATAGAGTCGTAGTGTTCGTCTATGAGTTCTAGTTCGTCTCTCCACTCGTTCTCATCGAAGGAAAGTAAGTCTTGGAGATCACCCGTATCGATATCCAGGCCTGTGGTGTCCATATCCTCAGGATTTGGGACCATCCCTATTGGGGTTTCTATTGCTCCCACGTCGCCGTTAATTCGTTCTAACACCCATTTCAGAACGCGAGCGTTTTCTCCAAAGCCTGGCCAGATGAATCGACCGTCGGCATCTTTCCTAAACCAATTGACATAAAAGAGCTTGGGAAGTTGGGCTCCAGGTTGCGCGCCAATGTTGAGCCAATGCTGGAAATAGTCGCCGAAGTTGTATCCGCAAAATGGAAGCATGGCAAACGGGTCGCGGCGGACCTGGCCAATTGTGCCAGCTGCTGCTGCCGTTTTTTCCGATGACATTACTGAACCCAAAAATACGCCATGCTCCCAAGTCAGAGCTTCTGATACCAAGGGAACAGTGGTAGCTCTCCTACCGCCGAACAGAATTGCCGATATCGGAACTCCTGCGGGGTCTTCCCACGCATCGGCGATCGAAGGGCACTGATCGGCGGGCACGGTAAAACGAGCATTTGGGTGCGCCGCAGGCGTCTCTGACTCCGGAGTCCAAGTTTGGCCCTTCCAGTCGATCAGACGCGCAGGAGCCTCGTCTGTTAGTCCCTCCCACCAGACGTCACCACCATCGGTTTCGGCGACGTTTGTGAAAACGCAATTTCCAGACAGGGTTGCGAGCGCATTTGGGTTGGTATCTTCGCCCGTTCCTGGCGCTACCCCAAAGAATCCCGCCTCCGGGTTGATCGCGTATAACTGGCCGTCAGAACCAAATTTCATCCATGCAATGTCGTCTCCGATGGTCTCGACTTTCCAGCCCGGCAAAGATGGAATCATCATTGCCATATTGGTTTTCCCGCAAGCAGAAGGAAAGGCAGCCGCGACATACTTTGTTTCTCCGCCAGGGGGAGTTACGCCGACTATGAGCATGTGCTCAGCTAGCCAACCCTCATCTCGTGCCATGGTCGAAGCAATTCGAAGAGCGAAGCATTTTTTGCCTAGAAGAGCGTTGCCTCCGTAACCGGAGCCGTAGGACCATATTTCTCTGCTGTCAGGAAAGTGAACGATGAACTTGTTTTCAGCGTCACAGGGCCATGGCACATCTTCTTGGCCGTCTTCAAGAGGTGCGCCGAGGGAGTGGACGCATGGAACCCAATCATCATTCCCCAAAGCGTCCAAAGCGCCTTGGCCCATTCGGGTCATAATTCTCATGGACGCAGCGACGTAAGGCGAATCGGTCAGTTGAACCCCGATGTGAGCGATTGGAGATCCTAAGGGACCCATCGAAAAGGGCACGACAAACATCGTCCGTCCGCGCATGGACCCTTGGAACAGCTGCATCATTTCTGATCGCATTTCTTGCGGCTCGCGCCAGTTGTTATTTGCGCCGGCGTCGTCGGGGTCTTCCGTGCAAATAAATGTTCTGTCTTCGACCCTAGCGACATCGCCGGGATCTGATCGGGCGAGAAAGCTGTTAGGGCGCTTGGCGTCATCCAAAGGAATTAAGGTACCTTGCTCAACCATGGACTCGGCAAAGCGGTCGTACTCCTCTTGGGTTCCGTCGCACCAGTAGATGTCGTTCGGCTGAAGTACCGCGGACCAGCGGTCCACCCATTCAAGGAGTTTTTGGTTGGTGGTCGATCCAGGCATTCTGACCTCCATTAGGTATCAGACGTGAGCTGGGGTGATTCCCCAGTTGCCGGTCACGCGTCGCCCCCCACGGCGGTGATCCAATCAGGTGTACCAAGGTCAACTTCACTGCCCAGCCGAAGCCGAGTAGCTAGTCCTTGTTCGTCGAGGTCGAAAACGACCCGTTGCCCCTGTCGCACCATTCGAAAAACTGACCCCTCCAGAGCATCCAAAGCTAAGTCGTACTCAGTCCGCGCAACATCATCGACCACCACTCCCGTTTTGGTTTGTGGATCGTATGACTTGATAACGCCCTGCACTGAGGTTCTCCAATGATTTTGCTCGACTACAGCTTCGAATTATGGCACAAGCTCTTGAGGGACCCTACGCCGGTTTGGTGAGCGGGCACAACTTAGCAAGGAACTAGGAGAGTGGGGGGAATATGACCTTTGTCGTTGATCACCTAACCCTAGGGTTGTCCGGCGCTAGCATCGGCTCTCGTGGAAACAATCTCGTTCTTAAGTACGTCGAAGATCGTCGAAGCCCTTTCAGCTTTTCACGAGGCGCTTGAGGCCCATAAAGAACCGATCAACCGTCTTAACGTTTACCCTGTGCCCGACGGTGACACGGGCACAAATATGTACCTCACAGTCGGGTCGGTAATTGAGGAATTAGAAGGTGTTGAATCAGAAGACCGTCAGGCTGTTTGCGAGGCAATTTCTCACGGCTCTCTGATGGGCGCTCGGGGTAACTCGGGGGTCATATTGTCCCAAGTGTTGAGAGGAATGAGTGATTGCTTCTCGAGATCTGAGAACATAGACAGCGAGTTGCTGACCGAGGCGCTTACTGAGTCGAGTATTTCGGCTGATGGAGCGGTAATGAAGCCTGTGGAAGGGACAATCCTCACGGTGGTTCGCGAGTCCGCGCGTAGTGCAATGAAAGCAAAGCAATCAGGCTCTATCACTGCAGTAATAGAAGAAGCGTTAGCGGGGGGAGAGATCGCTCTTGAGAAGACGCCCGAACAGTTAGAAGTGCTGCGTGAAGCTGGGGTCGTTGATGCAGGTGGAGCAGGCTTCTTGTTGCTCTTAAACGCATTTCTTCATGTGCTCGATGGGCGAGACCTTCCTTCGCCTCCAGACGTGAGCCAAGTCGCTAATGCAACTGATAATTCTCCGGGTGAGTCTCAAATAGCTGACCTTCGATACGAAGTTATGTACCTGCTGAATGCTCCCGATGAAGCAATGGACGAGTTCAAGCGAGTGTGGGCTGGTTTAGGTGACTCCATAGTTGTGGTCGGAGGAGACGGTCTTTGGAATTGCCATATTCACACTGACGACATAGGTCCCACTATTGAAGCGGCAATCGAGATTGGTCGCCCACACCGAATCCGGGTAACTGACCTTGCCGAGGAAGTTATGGAAGAGAAATGGGTGCGCGAAGCCACTGAGGGCGGCAAAGTAGACGAAGCTATTGCGCCAACCCCAGTTCCGTGTGCAGTTGTTGCAGTTTCTCCCGCCGCAGGTATTAGCAGGATCTTTCATAGCATGGGGGTGCAGGAACTTGTCCTTGGTGGACAAAGTATGAATCCATCTACTGCGGAACTCTTAGCTGCGGTGGAACATGCGCCTGCTGAAGAAGTAGTCATCTTGCCGAATAATTCAAACATTGTTGCGGTGGCTCGAGCGGTCGATTCGGAAACCCAGAAATCTGTAGCCGTCGTACCCACAAACTCGATTCCGGAGGGGCTTGCTTGTTTGTTCGGCTACGACCCTCAGGCGGACTCTGCCACTAACGCGAAAGCGATGGCAGAATTAAGTGATGGCGTCACGATCGGCGAAGTCACTCAGGCAATTCGTGATAGTGCTTCGGTGGCAGGAGCAGTCTCGGAGGGTGACTGGATCGGGCTAGACCGAGAGGGGATCCGTTCAATCGGGAGCTCCTTACTCGAAGCGGCCACTAGTCTGCTGGCTCAAATTGTTGCTCCCGGCGACGAACTACTTTCGGTGATTGTCGGTGAGGAGGCGAGCGAGGCCGACACTCGTGGGATCTCGGAATGGGTGAGCGAGAACCGCTCTTCTGTTGAAATCGAAATTCATAGCGGCGGCCAAAGTCACTACCCATTCTTCTTTGGTGTGGAGTGAACCAACCGATTTCGCTCCGAGAACTAGATGAGATCGGAGTCGATCGTTTGCAAGGTGTCGGCGAACAGCGTCGGGCTTCTCTGGAGGAAGTTTCCATATTCTCTGTTTTCGATTTGGTAACTCATTACCCCCGGCGATACATCGACCGCAGTCATGAGGCAAAACTAGGTGATGTGCAGCCCGGCCAAACGGTCATGGTGGTGGGCGAAGTAGATGCAGTCAGTTCTCGGCGAACGAGAAATAGGAAATCGATAGTCGAAGCTTCGGTAGCAGATGACACGGGAAGTTTGAAGCTTGTCTTTTTCAATCAAGCGTGGAGGTCCAAACAGTTGGATCAAGGTTTGACGGTGGCGCTCTTCGGCAAAGTCGACAACTATCGAGGGAGCCTCCAGATGACTAACCCATTAGTGGACCTGGTTGGAGACAGAACTGGGAGGATTGTCGCTATCTACCCTCAGTCAGGTAAGGCAGGCTTGACTACGTGGGATTTGAGTCGCTGGATCTCGGAAGGGTTGCGTCGTTCTCAAAGCAGAAGCATTGAGGACCCGCTGCCGCATGAGCTACTCGGCGAGATCGGCTTGGTGAGTCGAATGCAGGCTTTCAAAGCCATCCACCAGCCGGACTTGATGTCAGAAGTGCTTGATGGTCGAGATCGCTTGGTTTTTGATGAGTTGTTGAGGGTTCAGCTAGTGCTCCGGATGCGTAAAATTCAACGCTTAGAACGCGCGTTAGGAGTTGCTCACGAAACTGATGGCCATCTATTGGTCGAGTTCCTAGAAGGCTTACCTTTCGATCTCACCGCTGCGCAGCGACGAACGATGGATGAAATATCTACTGATTTCAAATCTGACCAGCCGATGCATAGGCTCCTCCAAGGGGACGTAGGATCCGGTAAGACCTTGGTAGCTATGTTTGCGATGCTGGTCGCGGTCAGTGACGGGCACCAAGGTGCGTTAATGGCTCCTACCGAAGTCTTAGCAGAGCAGCACTATTTGAATTTGCTTCGACTTGCCCAAAATCTTGAAGTGCCCGACCCCTCGACATTGGACGGCAAGAGGCCAGTCTCGGTGAAGTTACTGACAAACGCTGTCTCGGGTGAGGATCGGCGTCGCTTACTTAGAGGAATGGCAGATGGATCTGTTGACTTGGTGGTCGGCACGCAAGCGCTCATTCAAGACGGTGTTGATTTTGGCTCTTTGAGCGTTGTAGTTGTCGACGAGCAGCATCGATTCGGAGTAGAGCAACGTTCTGCCCTTCGGGAGCAAGGTAGAACTGATGGCCGTTGGCCCCACCTTCTAGTTATGACTGCGACCCCGATACCGAGAACTGCGGCTATGACGGTATACGGTGACCTCGACGTTTCAGTACTTGATGAATTGCCCCCAGGTCGCTCACCTATAGCGACTTCGTGGATTTCCCAGAGCCTTGAAGAAGTTTGGTTGCACCTGAACTCGGAAGTAGCGAATGGTCGACAAGCCTATGTTGTGTGCCCGTTAATTGAAGATAGCGAGAAATTAGTCGCAAGCTCAGCTGAGAAAACCCAGCTGGAGCTGAAGAATGGCCCGCTGTCGGGTGTCAACGTGGGGCTGCTTCATGGTCGATTGAGCTCCGATGAGAAGCAATCAATCATGGACGACTTTCGAAACGGTGCGATTGATGTTCTCGTAGCGACGACGGTGATCGAAGTCGGCGTAGACGTGCCCAATGCCACCACAATGGTCATTCTCTCTGCTGATCGGTTTGGCATAGCGCAACTCCATCAATTACGAGGGCGAGTGGGTCGCGGAATAAACGAGTCCAAATGTTTTTTGGTAACCGAAGGTGAAATATCAGACGACGCAAAGGCTCGCCTGGCAGCACTAGAGGAATCGACAGATGGTTTCGTGCTTGCAGAACGTGACCTAGAGCTAAGAGGAGAAGGGACGATCTTCGAACAAAAGCAGTCCGGGCGAAATGACCTCAAACTCGCATCTCTAGCTCGCGATCGCATATGGGTAGAGCGGGCGCGAGAAATAGCTGCCCAACTCGTAGACGAAAAAGGCAGGTTAGGTCGCTATCCGCTGCTTGATGACGAGGTCCAATGGTTCATTGATCGACGTGATGATGAGGCAGAGAATCTTCTTCGAAGTTAGAAGTCGTCATCTCCATCTTCGATCACAATGTCCCAGCGATCTAGGCAGTCTCTGCACCGATATGCGACTACATCACCCGATTGGAAACCTTCATCTGGTTCTTCAAAACTTAGTCTGCCGCATAAACCGCCGCAGTCGACGCAGATAATCGAGCTAGGAACTTCCATGTCAACAGTGTGCCGTTAGTGTCAAGAGATGCGAGTTGTTGGAGGAAACTTTCGAGGTCGTCGAATCGAAGCGCCTAATAGCCAAGATGTAAGACCCACCTCTGACCGAGCGAGAGAAGCAATCTTCAATATGCTCTTCAGTCTTGGCCTCCCGGCGGGATGTAGCGTGGCGGATATATTCGCGGGGTCAGGCGCTCTCGGAATTGAAGCTCTATCGCGCGGGGCTGCTTCGGCTGTTTTCATCGACTCGAGCCGAGAGGCATGTGTGGCCATAGAAAAAAACCTTGAGTCGCTCGGCGCTGAGGCCAAAATCGTCAGAGGTGACTGTCTCAGGGAGATGCCTTCGAAAAATGTAGACCTTGTATTTGCGGACCCTCCATACGGCTTTGAGGCGTGGGAGCAACTACTGGATTGTGCCACTGACTCTATTTGGGTTATCGAAAGCAACCGGAGTATTGGGCCTTTTACCGGTTGGGAAACTGTGCGGTCTCGGCGTTATGGGCGCGCTTTCATAACCATTTTGCGTGCTCCTGAGGAAAATAATTCCTGATTTGTAGCGATTTGAAGAGGTGACAGTGGAGGATTTGCTTCGGGATCGGTACCGTTTCTTGTAACCCGAAGCGCTAGGCGAGGAGACGCTTGTGGTGAAGGTTCTGTATCCCGGCTCGTTTGACCCTGTTCACAACGGTCACATTGAAATTTGTGCGGTTGCAAGCAAGCTTTTTGATCATGTGGTTGTCGCAGCAATGAGAAATCCCCAAAAATCTTCCCCGTTTTTCTCTGATGAAGAACGTGTGGAGATGCTCAGTGAAGCGTGTGCCCATCTAGAAAACATCGAAATAGTTCAATTTGGTGAGTTGGTAGTAGACCTAGCTGCTCGTCTGGAAGTTGACTTCATTGTGAAGGGGCTACGCGGCGTAACTGACTTTGAATCTGAACTTCAGATGGCTCAAATGAATAAGTCGGTAAGCGGTGTTGAAACCTTATTTTTGCCGTCCACGAGCGAAAACTCATTTGTCGCCTCGAAATACATACGAGACATCACGAGGTTCGGTTCCGACTGCACTCATCTTGTTCCCGATGCCGTAGCAAAACGACTCAGAGAAAAGATGCCGAAGTGACGGAGGCTGCCCCGTTGAGCGGTCCAGGTGTCGAAGCTCTTGTCCGTCGGGTAATCGATGTAATCAACGCTGCGCGACCGATGCCTCTCTCCACTTCAGTGATGATTAGTCGTGATGAAATTGTTGAGTTGCTTGAGGCTGCGCTGACCGAGTTGCCTGAGGAGGTTCGCGAGGCGCGCTGGCTATTAAAGGAGCGCGAAGATCTTCTTTCCAAGGCCCGAGTCGATGCTGGTTTAGTAATTGAGGAGGCCAGAACCCGGGTTGCTCAAATGGTTCAACGGACAGAGGTGGTGCGCTCCGCCGAGCGTAAAGCTCGCCAAATGATTGAAACTGCAGAGACCCAATCGCGGAGGCGGCGCCACGAAGTCGATGACTACTGCGAGCAACGTTTAGAGCAATTTTCTATAGCGTTAGAAAAGATTCAAGGCTCAGTGAGTGTCGCTCGCGGTAAGTTGCAACCGTCTTTGCCGGCCAAAGAACCGGAAGTAAATACCGAGTCGGAAGATCGCAACGAGTCGGTGATTTTTGATCAGGACGAGAATTGACCGAAGCGGCATCTTCGCGCGGTCTTCGTGTTCCCTTGGAGCGACTGCAGCGCCTTGAACCCATCCGCTATTGGCAATCGTCAGTCCGTGCACTGGATTTACAACAGGCCGGCTCTTTACGGGTGGGGGAAGTTTCAGTTGATGACGAAGAACTAGTCGAGATAGATCTGGTGTTGGACCGGGTTAGTGAGGGGGTCGCCGTCGCAGGAACAGTAACTACCCAATGGAGCGCCGAATGCGCACGCTGCCTATGTCTCGTTCGCGAAGAAATGGTCGCCGAAGTTGAGGAGTTATTTGAAGAAAGAGAGCGAGAAGGCGAGTCGTATCTTTTGGGTGAGGAGTTTCTCGATCTAGAACCGATGGTACGTGAACTCATATTATTGGAACTTCCCATCGGTGTTGTGAGGTGCTCAAAGGCCCAAGAATGCGAGAATTTGGCGCCGGAATACCTTTCCGAGGACGATTCAGAGGAAGTCGATTCGAGCCCCCCAAAGCGAGACCCTCGATGGGCGGCCCTCGATCAAATTACTTTTGATGACTAATTGCCCAACTGCGAAGGACATGCGAATCCGTTATCCGTAGGCATATCGGTAGTTGCCTAAATTATCTTCAGGTAGTCTTGATGGTCGCGCAAATGCTTTCAGCGCGATTCATACCGACGTGAATGTCAGAGTCCACTGGGCAATTGACGCCGATTCAGGTCGTTTTCATCTCCTCGGCGAAGATTTCCCGGTTAACACATTGAGGTAGGCCATGGCTGTCCCAAAGAAAAAGACTTCTAAGTCGAAAACACGTAGTCGTCGAGCTGCGGCATGGAAGCTTCGTTCCTCCTCGCGTAGTTCCTGCCCACGTTGTGGTGCTGCGAAGTTACCTCACCGTGTTTGCGGTAACTGTGGCTGGTACGCCGGTCGTCAAGCTGTAGAAGTCGGCTAGGAAAGCTTTTCGCTTGTATGAAGCCGGTAGTCGTTGACGCCATGGGCGGGGATAATGCCCCGAACGCGATCATCGAAGGTGTTCGGCAAGCTTTAGAGGGCGGAATCTCGGTAGAACTTGTCGGTGACCCGAACCTATTGGATGATTTAGGCGGTCTTACCCTGAACCCTGCCACAGAAGTCATTCAGATGGCGGAGGAGCCGGGAAAGGCCGTTCGTTTAAAAAAAGATTCCTCTATTGTGAGAGCAGCGGAATTAGTAAGGGATGGCCATGCCTCGGCGATGGTCAGCGCAGGCAACACAGGTGCTGTCGCAGCTGCGGCATTATTGCGAATGAAGCGCTTAAAAGGCGTGCAACGGCCAGCGATAGCGACAGTAATCCCGGTACCCAGCGGCACTCCCAAGATATTGCTCGACTCCGGTGCTATGGCCGACTGTCAAGCAGATTGGCTCCAGCAGTTCGCTCGAATGGGTTCGACATTCGCCAAAGTACGATATGAAATGCGTGAGCCTCGAATCGGTCTTGTCTCTATTGGTGAAGAACCCGAGAAAGGCAACCAGCTAGTCAAAGAAACTCACGCCTTGCTTTCCAGAGATTCCACCATCAACTTTGTCGGAAATGTTGAAGGGCGAGATGTTCTCGAGGGCGAAGTCGATGTTCTGGTAGCAGATGGCTTCACAGGCAATGTCATTTTGAAAACTCTCGAGGGAACGATGCAATTTTTGGTCGGTCAAATAGTTTCAGTATTAGGTGGCGAAAATGCGACCCAAGTTGGACCCGAAGCGCTGAATCTTTTGGCGCCTATTGCTGCGGAACTAAATCCTGATGCGGTCGGCGGGGCGATGCTGCTTGGAGTAAACGGAGTCGCCATTATTAGTCATGGTTCAGCCGGGCCAACTGCGATTGCGAATGCGTGCAAGGTCGCGCAAGACATGGTTGAGCGAGACTTAGTCGGAGAGCTGGCGGCTGCGATTGGGTAAAATCCCCCAACCGAAAACCACTTAGAGAAGCTAAGGTATTCAAAACCTTGCTTTGAGTGGTATTTTTAGGCATCTGCTATGGTGAGTTGCAGCTATTCAACTAAGGCAGGAGGGTCCTTGCCCGCAGAAACCCACGTAGAGCAAAACCCCCCAGACCGAGATGGCGTCTTCGGGATTATCCGCGACCAGTTGTCAGACATTCTTGAGATAGAGCCAGATCGCGTCACAGAGTCATCTTCATTTGTTGAGGATCTCGAGGCTGACTCCCTTGCGTTGATTGAGCTTGTTGAAGGCTTGGAAGAGGAGCTTTCCGAGCGAACCGTGGGCTTTCGTATCGAGGACGAAGATTTAGAAGACCTAAAGACGGTGCGTGACGCAATCGATTACGTGATGGCTCGCATTGGCTAACACTCTGAGCACTGAACAGCAACTTGAACGGCTAGCGGAGAGAATCGGGCACTCGTTTAAAACCCCAGAGCTGCTTCGCTTAGCTATGTCTCACCGAAGCTGGTGCGCTGAACGTCGTGATACTCCTTCGAATGAACGACTGGAGCTTTTAGGAGATGCGGTTTTGGGGCATTGCGTAACTGCGCATTTATATCGAGCCCACCCCAGATGGAGTGAAGGTGACCTGGCTCAAGCTAGATCTGCTGTTGTGAACGCGTCGAGCTTGGCAGCGGTGGCTCGAACCTACGCAATTGGCGACGCGTTGTTGTTAGGAATCGGAGAAGACCGCTCAGGTGGTCGGGATAAAGCATCACTGCTATGTGATGCTTTCGAAGCGCTGCTAGGCGCTTTGTATCTTGATGCCGGACTCGATGTAGTTGAAGACTTCATTTTGGGTGCCCTTCGACCGAGAATGGACGAGGTAGCAGCCAACCCTGGTGTTGACGACCCTAAAACTCGCCTTCAAGAATTTGTCGTAAGAATCTATGGAGATGCGCCGGTGTATACGCTCACTGAGAGCGGTCCCGACCACGACAAGTCTTTTTGTGCTGAAGTGTCTTTTGGAGGAGTAGTCCAAGGATTTGGCAAAGGAAGCTCAAAAAAACAAGCAGAACAGTCGGCTGCGGGTAGCGCATGGCATGCAATCAACTCGGCAGAAGACATAGATCACACAATCAGCGAAAGAAAGCCAGAACAATGCTAGAACTCCCCGAACTTGAGACCGCAAGGCGTGACCTAGACAGGGAAGTGAGTGGACTTAAAATCAAAGAAGTTGACGTACTAGGTCCCAAACGCCTCATTCCAGGCGAAGCTAATAAGAATGGCTTAACCAAGGCCTTGTCAGGCAGAAAGGTGTCGAGTGTCAAGAGAATAGGAATGATCCTCTACCTAGACGTAGGTAACGGGCAGTCCCTAGTAATCGATTTAGGTCCAGGTGGATATCTACAGCGTGCCGCCAATAAGGATGCCATAGATACCGATACCCAGTTAGTTATTGGCTTTACTCAGAAGGGACAAGTTCGTCTCATCGACCCCGAAAAACAGGCCACGGTTGCCCTAATAGAGACTGAGCAAATAATCGACGCATTTCCCAGTATCACTGAGCTGGGCTTCGACCCAGTAGATGAGCCGATATCTTGGACCGATTTCGGGCAGCGCCTGCTCGGATACGACGTCAAACTGCGTCCGCTGCTGATGGACGAGACATTCATCGTCGGGCTTGGTCCTGTTTACAGCGACGAAATCCTGCACGCTGCCCTGCTGAGGCACGACAGAATTGCTAGCCAATTAATTACCCAAGAAATTAGGCGTCTTTACCGCTCGATAGTTGAGACAGTTCATAATGCTGTAAAGCACCGTGGTGTGAGTCTTGACGGAACTCGGGATATTTTCGGAGAGCCTGGCGGATACGACGAGTACCTAGAGGTTTACGGTCGAGGAGGAGAGCGAAGCAGAAATGGCCGGGGAGACGTGCTCACGGCTCGAGTAGGAGGAACCACTCACTACTACTGCGACTACCAGGTCTGATCAGTAAAAGGTGTTCGAAAAAAATAGCTGCTTGAGGGTCAACCAACGAGGCCGTCGCAGAGGGCATTATGTCGGGGTGCCTGAAACCTAGGCACGCTGTTCTTTTCCGAGTAGGTAGCCCGTGTTCTTAAAATCTCTGACGATGAAGGGTTTCAAATCGTTCGCCGATTCGACTGTTCTGGAGTTCGAACCTGGGGTCACTGTTGTTGTTGGTCCTAACGGGAGCGGTAAATCTAACGTCGTAGACGCAGTCGCTTGGGTACTTGGTGCGCAAGGACCGAGCACCGTTAGATCTGGGAAAATGGAAGATGTTGTTTTTGCCGGGACGCCTGACCGGCCGGCACTGGGTAGGGCAGAGGTCAGCCTTGTAATTGATAACTCCTCAAAGTCGCTTCCAATCGAATTTACCGAAGTGACTGTGACCCGAACTTTGTACCGCTCTGGCGACTCGGAATACTCGCTGAATGGAGTTCCATGCAGATTGTTGGATATTCAGGAACTCTTGAGCGACGCCGGAGTTGGACGACAACAGCACGTGATAGTGGCGCAAGGTCAAATTGATCAAGTTCTGAACTCGCGGCCTGAGGATCGACGAGCAATAGTCGAGGAGGCCGCAGGTGTTCTGAAATTTCGGAGACGCAAAGAGCGCGCAGAACGCCGACTAGCTGCTACTGAAACGAATTTGACCAGACTGCAAGATCTGCAGCGAGAAGTTCGCCGGCAACTAAGACCCCTCGAGAAGCAAGCGGACGCAGCGCGGCGCCACGGAGCAGTGGTAAACGAACTGCGGTCTATTCGCTTGTTCTTAACTGGAGAGGAGATTCGCACCCTTCGAACCGCCCAGATCACTGCTGACGCAAGCAGTAAACAAATGACTTCCGATTTGACTCAGCTACGAGCCGACTTAGGTGGCTTAGATGTCCAGATTACGGCTTCGGAATCACAATTGGCTTCCGCAGGCGACTCCGGAGCTGACTTGTTACCTCGCGTTGAGTCAATGCGCGAGCGCTGCCGCGGCCTAATCGCCCTTATCGATGAACGTTCTCGAGCAGTTGAAAATGACAGGGGGTCAATTCTGGCCGCTGACGTCGCTCTAACACTGCAGAATGAGGCAGAGAGGTTATCTGGCGATTTGGGAGGGCTGGCTAGTCGTGCTGAAAGTGTGCGGGAACAGTTAGAGACTCTCGGCGCTGCTGAGAAAGAGTTGTCAAGCGAGGCTGAATCCCTAGAAATTGATCGGCCTTTAGTCGGAATGGAAGCGGGCAAAAGAGCTGCGGAAGTAAGAGGCGAACTTGGGCCCCTAAAGCGCGGCCTTGAGCGGTTGAGGTCTGATAGTGACGCTCTAGGCCGAAGGTCTGAACGCCTAGCGGAGGCGGTGGTTGAGGCTAATCAACGACTTGAACAACTGCAAAGCAAACTCAGCGACGCATCAGCTGCGGAAGCTGCTCTGGTCCAAAACGTCGACGAAGCGCAGAGAAAGGCCGAACTAACTCACTCTGATTTAGATGCTGCTTTGGCTGAGTTGGAAGCGGCTGAAAGAGAAAAACAAACTTGGCGAACACGCCATGAAGCCCTGGAATTAGCGTTGGAAGTCGCCCGCGAAAGCTCTGGCTTTGAGCAACTAAAAAATATTTCGGGCGTAATTGGTGTTTTGGGCGAACTCATTGAAATTGAGGCCGGCTGGGAATCAGCCGTAAACGCGGCGCTCGGCAGTTCCTTAGCTTCAGTTGTAGTAGAAGACGTCCAAAGCGCTCGCGCAGCGTTAGAGAGTCTTAGAGCTTCAGATGTTTCAGGTTCTATTCTTGCGATGGGTATTCGTCAAACTGCCTTAGAACTTCCCGAGGCCGGCGTTTCGTTGCGGCAGCGCGTGAGTAGTCTTGAGTCGGATATCAGCCCGTTGTTGGACTCGCTTTTAACCAACGCCGTATGTGTGAGCGGAGGATGGAAAGAGGCTGTTGATTTAGCTATCGAAAGGCCGGGCCTTACGGTAGTGACTCAAGATGGAGACTGCTGCGGCCCCGACGGCTGGAGTGTTCGGCTTGACCAAAAAGCTTCGACACTGGCCGCTTTAGAAGAGGCAGAACAATCCGTGCAAATAGCCGAGGCTCGCCTCCACGCGGCGGAGTTAGAAGTCGAAACTGCCGAGGCTGCGAACAAAGAAGCCCAAGCGAGCCTGGGGGAGGCTATTCCAAAGCTCGAAAGTAATGACGATGCCCTAACTCGTTCTTCCGATGGAATTGAAAAAGCCCAAAGACAACGCAGCGACTTAATCTCCGAAAAAGAAACTCTCCAGGCGCGTATCGAAGGAGTAAATGAGGCGCTCGCAAAAGATTTTCCGCGAGTGGCAGAACTAGAAGAGCAACTTCAGGAGTTGGAGTCGGCGGAAAGCCTCGAGCGCTCCGCTGCAACTGATGCCCACACCAAGCGTCGCGATCTAGAAAGCCGAATTCGAGCAGCAGCTCAAACTAGGGCTGAATTAGAAGCGAACCAGAAAAGTATTCAAGAACAAGAAGACCGCATTAATGAGCGCCTGAGTGCGGTTGATCAGCAACTTCGGCAGAACGTCGAGTCCGCCGCCGGGCAGTCCGACCGGCTGCTTATCTTAGATGAGATGAAGTCCGCTCTTAAATTGCTTCGGGACCGATTAGAAGTCCGGCTATCCACCTTAGAAACTGAAGTTCGACGGTTGCGTGAGAAACGTGAGCAGCTGTCTGCTGAGGTCCGATCTGTGGCAGATCGCTTGGAAGGCCTCCGCAGTAGACGGTCCGAGCTTGAGAAAGGACTTGCCGAACTGCAGGAGCAAATTGCGGCTAATGAATTGGCAGACACGGAGCGCAGATTTAAAGTCGACAGCCTAACCGAGATGCTCCGGATCGAACTCAACGCCGATTCCGAAGATGCTCTATCGGCATCCGAGCCACCACTTGAAGAATCGGTGACGCCGGCCATGCGTGCTCGTGAACTCGAATCAGATCTTCGTCGAATGGGCCCAATCAATCCGCTGGCCTTGCAAGAATACGAAAGCCTAAAAGAGCGACACGACTTCGTCGCAGAACAGCTCGACGATGTACGTAGCGGTCGCAAAGAGTTAAACAAAGTTATAGCGAACGTTGATGCTGAAATAGTCGATGTCTTCTCGTCTGCTTTCCAAGATGTGGCAGAAAACTATCGTCAAATCTTTTCTACGCTGTTTCCGGGAGGCGAAGGCAAGTTAACTTTGACTGAGCCCGAGAAGATGCTTGAGACGGGAATCGAGCTAGAAGCCAAGCCGTCGGGTAAGAATGTCAGAAAATTATCACTGCTCTCCGGCGGTGAGCGATCCCTGACGGCTCTAGCGTTTCTCTTCGCAATTTTCCGGAGTCGGCCTTCGCCGTTCTACGTTATGGATGAGGTTGAAGCCGCTCTGGACGATATCAACCTGCATAGGTTCCTTGGGCTTGTTTCTGAGTTTCGAAATGAAGCGCAGCTTCTTATTGTGAGTCATCAAAAGCGCACAATGGAATCAGCTGACGTGCTCTACGGAGTAACAATGGCACCGGGCGGCTCGTCCCAAGTGCTGAGCGAAAAAGTTGCTTCCTAGTAAGGATGCAGCGAATTCCCCGAATATCTCTGTAGGTTTTTGGAACGGTGAATACCTCATTACTGATTTTATTTTTTGCAATAACAATGGTTTGTCTAGCGGTCATACCTTGGGCTCATCGCGCGTGGGTTACCAGAAAAAGCTCGAGGGTCGATAGCGGAGTCAATGAACCACCGAAAGCTGGACAGCTAGGTAGCCCAGCCGAGACGTTAGTAAAACCTGATCCAGCACCCTCAGAGAAGGCGCAAACTAGTGCACCCTCCTTTAGAGATCGAATTTCAAAAGCGAGAGGACTGATTTCAGATCGGCTGGGTGCGATACGTGGAGCTTCAATTAGTGAGTCAACATGGGAAGAGGTCGAAGAGCTTCTGATCTCTGCTGACGTCGGAATTAGCGCTACGACCGATGCGGTAGACCGACTCAGGATCACGGCCTCTGAAGAGAAACTCGCAGATGGGACGGAGTTAATTCGGGCCCTAAAGACTCAGATGAAGGGCGACCTGGATAACGACAGGAAGCTCCTAACTGAATCATCCGCTGAAACTATTCCAGTTTGGTTGTTTGTTGGGGTGAACGGAGTTGGGAAGACAACATCGATAGGCAAAGTTGCTCAACGTCTCGCTGACGAAGGCTCAATGGTGCTTATGGCGGCTGGCGATACCTTCAGGGCGGCAGCTACCGAACAACTAGAACAGTGGGCTCAAAGAACGGGCGCTGACTTGGTCCGGGGAAGTGATGGCGCTGACCCTAGCTCGGTTATATACGATGCAGCAGAAGCAGCATTCGCCCGTGGAGCAGACATTGTTTTGGCCGATACTGCAGGGCGTCTGCAAAACAAAATCAACTTGATGGAAGAACTGGCCAAAGTTCGAAGGGTCGCTGATAAGAATCCAGGAAACGTGGTTGAGGTGCTGCTCGTTATTGATGCCACAACAGGGCAAAATGGCCTCAGTCAAGCCAAACAATTTACTGAAGCGGTTGGGGTTACTGGTGTCGTTCTAACCAAGCTTGACGGATCCGCAAAGGGCGGCATTGTGTTTGCGGTAGAGCACGAACTCGGATTACCGGTGAAACTGGTTGGCCTAGGAGAAGAAGCGGGCGATCTCGTGGATTTTGATCCTGAGCTTTTCGTGGACGCACTTTTCGGTGACGACTAGTTTCATGCTGAGCACTCCTAAGCAGTGCCGATAGTCTGGCTTCGTATATGTTCGAATCACTTACGGACCGTTTCGACGGCATTCTTGGTCGCCTAAAAAGTAAAGGCCGGCTCAGTGATTCCGATGTGGCAGAAGCGATGCGGGAAATACGACTGGCGCTTCTTGAGGCAGATGTGCACGTTAGTGTCGTCAAAGGATTCATTGCTCGAACGGAAAAGCGGTGCCTGGATTCTGAGGTTTCCGAAAGCCTTACCCCAGGACAGCAGGTCGTAAAAATTGTCAGTGACGAACTGAAATCAATTCTTGGCGGGGAACCATTTCAATTCAACTATGAAGAAAAGCCTCCAACCGTTGTCTTGATGGCTGGATTGCAGGGTTCAGGTAAAACAACCTCTTCTGCCAAATTAGCTCAGTGGTTTAAGTCTCAAGGCCGCAATCCCATGCTGGTGGGGGCAGACCTTCAACGGCCAGCCGCAGTTGAACAACTTGTTACCTTGGCAGATCAAATCGATGTGCCCGTCTTCAGTTCCCCGAATGGAGCTGTAGAGGCCGCCCGAGAGGGACTTATCGAAGCCAAGGCTTCAGGGCGCGATGTCCTGATCGTGGACACCGCTGGTCGGATAACAGTGGACACCGACCTAATGGACGAGATAGCGGAAATTTCGGATTCGGTTGAGCCGACCTATACGTTCTTGGTTGTCGATGCAATGACAGGCCAAGATGCCGTAAACACGGCAGAAGCATTTCACGCGACTCTTGAACTAGACGCAATCATTCTTACGAAACTCGATGGAGACGCGCGAGGAGGCGCAGCGCTATCAGTCAAAGAGGTTGTGGGTCGTCCAATAGGATTCGCGTCAACTGGCGAAAAACTCGACGATTTCGATCAATTTTATCCCGACCGGATGGCCGAGCGGATCCTTGGCATGGGAGACATGCTCACGCTTATCGAAAAAGCGGAGCAGGTTTTCGAACAAGAAGCTGCTGAAGAAGCTGCGCAACGACTGCTCGAAGGAACCTTCACGCTCGACGATTTCGTAGCCCAGTTGAGACAAGTCAGACAAATGGGCAACTTGTCCAGCATTATGTCGATGATGCCCGGCGTCCCCAAAGAAATGAAGAACGCCGAAATAGATGAGCGCGAAATTGATCGCGTCGAAGCGATCGTTCTCTCAATGACTCCCGGAGAACGACTCGATCCTGATCTAGTAGACGGATCTCGGCGAGCAAGAATAGCGAAAGGAAGCGGAACATCGCCCGCTCAAGTCAGCAACTTATTAAAACAGTTTAAAGAGATGCGAAAGATGATGAAGGGCATGTCGGGTCTGGGGACAAAGGCGAAAAGTCGTAAAGGAAAAGGGAAAAAGAACAAGAAGGGGAAAAAGGGTACGCATAGGTCCGGTAACAGCCGTGTTCAAACAAAGGACGCGCCTAAAATCCCTCATCTCAGCATTGACGATCTCGACATAACTCTGCCTGGACAGTGATTGGACCTGTAGCGCAACGCACGAGTTGACCCTCCAGGCAGGTAGGCTCTTCAATTGGCTTATATCAATGCCTTTCTAGCTGCTCCACTAGTCCTCGGACTGGCGACGCCGAGTAGCAAATATTTCCACAAGATGAACCCGGAGAGATCTAAATAACTATGGCCGTACGACTGCGCCTCATGCGCATGGGGAAGAAGAAGCAACCGACGTACCGTGTTGTCGCCGCGGACAGTAGATCGCCGCGTAACGGACGTTTCATAGAAATAATCGGTACCTATCAGCCGAGACTAGAACCGTCAGTCGTCAAAATAGATAATGACCGCGCGGTCCACTGGCTTAAGAACGGTGCCAAGCCGAGCGAAACTGTTGAGAAACTCTTGAAGATCTCTGGCGCTTGGGCAGACTTCAAAGGAGAGCAGTTTGTTACCCCCGAGCCCCCTAAGCCAAAGCAGAAAGGGTCCGCAAAAAAATCGGCTGATGCAGAGCAAGCCGAAGCACCCTCTGAACAGGAAGTAGTGGCAGAAGAAGCTTCGAACTCAGGTGACGATTCTGACTCAGCTGAACCTACCGACGCGGAAACAGCGAGTGCCGAAGAAGCGGGTGCCGAAAGTGAGGAAGCGTAATGGCGGACCAAGAAGGAACTACGGCCGAAGAGGTGCTGCTTTACCTAATTGCTCAACTTGTTGAGCACCCCGATCAAGTTGAACTTGAAATAGAGGAGAGCGACACAAAGCTAAGCCTGATGGCCAAAGTCAGCTCAGAAGACATTGGCAGGGTTATTGGCAAGCGTGGGCGAGTAGCTAACTCAATCCGAACACTTGTGAGGGCAGCAGCGGTAAAGGACGGCGTTGAGGTCGAGGTCGACTTCAGCGACTGAATTTCGCAATGAGCGAATGAATGATTTCTTCTATGGATGATGATTCGCTGCTCGAATTAGGCACCATCGGTCGTCCTCACGGAACTCGAGGTGAAGTTGTTGTTCGTTTGGTAACGAACAGGACTGAGCGCTTAGATACAGGTAGCCGGCTCCTTTCCTCCGAAGGTGAGTTGGTTGTCGAGAGCTCACGGCCCCACCAAGATAAGTTCCTAGTGCGTTTCGAAGGGTTTTCCTCGCGCACCGAAGCGGAACAACTTCGTGGAGTGACCCTCAAGGGCTTTCCGCTAGACACTCCCGATGTTTTGTGGGTTCACAAATTAATCGGAGCGCAAGTTGTTGAGATAGATGGAACAAACCGCGGGACAGTCATATCAGTAATAGCGAACCCTGCATCAGATCTGCTTGAACTAGAGGATGGGCATCTAGTTCCGCTCACTTTTGTCACCGATTTTGATTCGAATATCGTCCACGTCGATGCCCCAGATGGTCTTTTCGATTTGAGTTGATGTGATGCGCATAGACGTCTTTACCATCTTCCCCCATGCCATATCCGAAATGGCAGAGCTGAGCGTTCTTGGGAGAGCCCAAGGACAGCAAAAATTGGATGTAAGAGCTCACGACTTGCGCATGAACGCGACCGATCCACACAAAACAGTTGACGATAAACCTTTTGGTGGCGGACCAGGAATGATCTTGAAGGCTGAGCCTGTTTTTCAAGCCGTGGAAACAGTAGACCCCCCAAGACCCCTTTTCCTTTTAGATCCAGTGGGGTCACCCTTCGACCAGTCCATGGCTAGAGACCTAGCTGCACTCAGTGGTTTCTCGCTGTTGTGTGGACGTTACGAAGGCGTTGACCAGCGAATTCGAGAAGAACTAGTAGACGCGACAATCTCTATAGGCGATTTTGTGATGGCAGGCGGAGAGTTTGCGGCGATGGTTATCGTTGAAACTGTCGCCCGCTTAATACCTGGGGTGCTAGGCAACGATATCTCGATTGAAGACGAAAGCTTCGGTGATGGTCTCCTCGAGTACCCTCAATGGACTAGACCTGCCGAATTTAGAGAAATGGCAGTACCTGAGGTTCTTCGAAGCGGTGATCATGCTCGAATTGAAAGATGGCGCCGAGCCGCTTCGATAGAACGCACTGCGACACTCCGACCGGACTTGCTTGACCAGAGGGGCGTGTCTCCAGAAGAGATTGCGTTACTCAAAGAGTTCAATATAAGCATCGATGACCGCTTCCTTTCGGACTAACAGACCGATAAGATTGACAGCCGTTCGCATAGCCAGCGGCAGTTACCGCAACGGCTCAGTAAATTCAACCCGTTCCCTTGCGGAACCTTCGACAGGAGCAAGTGCGATATGCACAGCACCGACCTTGTAGACCAGGCGCAGTTAAGGACCGATCACCCCGAGTTCGGACCAGGAGATACGGTAAAGGTGCATGTCCGTGTTGTTGAGGGGAATCGCGAGCGAACACAGATTTTTGAGGGTTACGTAATAGCCCGCCGCGGTTCGGGAATACGTGAATCCTTCACTGTTCGCAAACTCAGTTTCGGCGTCGGCGTGGAGAGAACATTCCCCTTGCACGCCCCGACCGTTGCGGAGATTGAGCGTGTCGCCGTGGGTGACGTCCGACGTTCCAAGCTCTATTACTTGCGTGACAGGATCGGTAAAGCGGCACGTGTAAAAGAGAAGCGTTACTAAATCGACCCTCGGCTTCCTGGTGGAAATTAGTTCACAGGTCTGCGTCTATGTCGCGCGCTCCAGCACCCGTAGTGCCAATGCCTGCGTAGATCGGGTGCGTCAAGCGGCACGGCAACCATATGTCCAAGCCCCGGAGGTATATCCCCATTACAACCAGGGCATAAGTAGGTCTTTACGGCTTGGTATGGCTGAATCCGTCTAACTTCGTACCCCTCCTCCGGCTCCAAATCAAACACCTAAGCGCCTAACCTAAGAGACCCCATACAACTAACCCGAGCGCGACGAGACACCCGATCGCCACCAGAAAGTAATCAAACTTTGTGGCCACATGCTGCCTGTAAGGGTTGTAACCCATAAAGGAAGTATGCACCGCTCGTCTTGTCAATATGCTCGATACCTCTATCTTTCGTGCGCTATGCCGCAGCGGCGACAAATTTTTTATATGGAACTTCCAGACGTCTCAAGTTATTGCGACCCCTATCGCCCCGTTGTCGGTACCTTTTCGGATATGACTCGTGACGCTTGGCATGTCAAAGAATTTCTGGAATCGCTGTCCACGGCTGCTCCCGCAACACTCAGTGCTTACGAGAATGACCTCGAGATCTTTATAACTTGGAGTGAGAACCGCGAGTTGATAGGCCCAAGGGATGTCAATCAGCAAGTCATCCTTGAATGGTTCCGCTCGCTTCTGAAACAGGATCAAGCACCAAAGTCAATTGCGCGACGACGTTCGACTCTTCGCAGCTACTTTGGGTGGCTATTGGAGCGCGAATTTATTGCTGTTGATCCGACCATCGGTGTCCCCGCACCAAAAGGTGACAGCAAGCTCCCGCGCCCAATCGCCCAAAATGAAATCCAAAATTTGTTGGACAGCCAAGTGCAAGAATTACGAGATGCCAATGGCCCTGAAAAGAACCTGGTGCTGCGCAATCTAATAATCTGGGAACTTTTGTACGGATCGGGTGTCCGGGTTGGGGAGCTATGTGGCCTTGACCGATCAAGTGTCAATACCTCTGATGGAACCTTGGAGGTATGGGGCAAAGGATCAAAATTGCGACGGGTGCCAATGACGCCCATATCGTGCCAGCTGCTAAAACTTTGGCTCGATGGTGGCAGTATCAACTTTGATGAAACTCTCACCCCAGGTCGCCAAGACGCTGAGGCTTTATTTGTGAATAGGCGAGGCAATCGAGTTAGTAGATGGGACATTCGACGTGTTGTGTCGAAGAGTCAACGGTCTCCCCATGCCTTCAGACACAGTTTTGCGACGCATCTAATGAACCAAGAAGTTGACCTAAGAGCTGTTCAGGAGTTACTAGGTCACAGCTCATTGACCACAACACAAATTTACACTCATGTCAGCAAAAAAGAGCTCCAAGAAGCGCACCGAGATTTCCACCCCCGCGGATAATGCCGCAATAGCCGAAGACCGCCTGTTCTCGCTTTTAGTGCCGGTTTCGCTATCGCCTCGCTAAGCTTTCACCTGGACTCGTAGAGAGTTCGCAACCAACTATCAGCTGAGACGACCTCACGGTCGCCAAGTTTGGCGTCGCTCTCGGTGCAGCAAGCTAACCGTGAGGGGAGAAATCATGGCTGCAGTGGTAACCATGTCAGACTTACTTAAGGCCGGCGTGCATTTCGGGCACCAGACCCGCAGATGGAACCCAAAGATGGATAGATACCTCTGGGGCGAACGCAACGGCATATACATAATTGACCTGGAGCAGACTATTGGGCTGCTTGACTCCGCATATACCTACGTAAGAGACATGGTCGCAAAGGGCGGAACGATCTTGTTCGTTGGTACGAAGAAGCAGGCGCAGGACCCGATCGAAACTTTCGCAAAAGCATCGGGCATGCCCTTTGTGAATCAGCGTTGGCTAGGTGGAATGCTCACTAACTTCCGAACAATTCGCGGCCGAGTCGAGAAAATGCTCGAGTACGAGCGAATGCAAGCCGCTGGCGACTTTGACAATATGCCCAAAAAAGAAGCGTTATTACTTACCCGCGAACTAACTAAATTGCAGCGCAACCTTGATGGGCTCCGCGATATGGAGAAGCTTCCGCAGGCCGTGTTCGTCTTGGATACACCGAAGGAACACATAGCAGTCGCAGAAGCAAACCGACTTAAACTTCCGGTTGTAGCCGTAGCTGACTCCAACAGCGATCCGGACCTCATTGACTACGTAATTCCCGGAAATGACGATGCCATAAGAAGCACTGAGCTCCTAACTCGGGTAATAGCTGACGCCGTTCGCGAAGGTCGCTATATCGCGCAAAGCAAAGGAGTTGTTGTTAGCTCACCGGGTGAACGAACTCCTGAAGAAGAAGCTCGAGTTTCTGCCGAGCAAGCTGAAGCTGCTCAAAAAGCGCTATCGGAGGCAGCAGCTCGGGAAGCACGAATTGCTGCGGAGCAGGCCGCTCAGGCTACTCCAATCGCTGAGGCAGGAGCTTCAGAAACAGCGGAGAAAAGCGAGACCGACGAAGCGGAAGTCTCTGATGACGCTTCATCGAGTAATGAACAAGATGAGACCCCTAACAACTGACACAGAGGTGTACTAGACCCAATGGCAGATTTTACGGCCAAGGACGTTCAAGCTCTTCGACAATCAACCGGTGCCGGCATGATGGATGCGAAAAAGGCGCTTGTCGAGAATGACGGAGATGCAGAAGCAGCAGCCCAATGGTTGCGAGAAAAGGGTATCGCTAAAAGTGCGAGTCGCTCGGATAGGGAAAACAGTGAAGGGGTTGTCGTTGCGAGAGTGGATGGACAAACAGCTGCTGTCGTTGAACTAAAGTGCGAGACTGACTTTGTTGCTAAATCCGATCAGTTTGGAGATCTAGCCGAGCGCATTTTGGTGTCCGTACTTGCTAATGGCGAAGATGCCGTCACCGAAACCGCTAAGGAACTCGAAGATCTAAAGATCACTCTCAAAGAAAATATTGACCTTGGTCGAGTGATTAGATTCGACGCGGAGCCAGGTTCGGTGTTGGATGCCTATGTTCACCAGCAAAATGGTCGTGGGGTAAATGCAGTTCTCGTTGAGATAAGCGAAGGTACCTATGAAACGGCCCATGACGTCGCCTTGCACATTGCTAGCAGTCGACCCAGGTACCTAACACGAGATGAAGTGCCTTCTGAGGTGGTTGCATCGGAGCGAGAAACACTTGAAAATATCACTCGCAACGAAGGCAAGCCTGAGCAAGCTATCCAGAAAATTGTTGACGGTCGCATGGATGGCTTCTTTCGCGACAATGCTCTGCTAGAGCAAAAGTTTGTGAAAGACGAAAAAGTAGCCATAGTTGATCTATTGGCAGGCTCAACCATCCGAAGATTCATCCAGGTGGAGATAGGTAGCTAAGGTGGCGAAGCGGACTCGTCGCTGGGAGGGCTCTTGCCCATGGAAGCGAGTCGTACTTAAGCTTTCCGGTGAAGCGCTTGCCGACGCGGGTGGTGAAAATATCAGCGGCGAAGTACTTCGCAACCTAGCCACCGAGATATCTGCCGTTCGACAATCACACAACGTTGACATTGCAATTGTCGTTGGTGGTGGCAATATTTGGAGAGGTGTTGCCGGCTCTCACGGAGGAATAGACCGAGCTCAATCTGACCACATGGGCATGTTGGCCACGGTCATTAATGCTATTGCGCTGCAGGATGCACTCGAACGAGCAGATGTACCAACACGGGTAATGACTGCAATAGGTATGGCGCAAATAGCGGAACCGTACATTCGTCGTAGAGCAGTTCGCCATCTTGAAAAAGGTCGAGTGGTGATCTTTGCCGCTGGAACGGGAAACCCTTTTTTCACTACCGACACGGCTGCCGCACTTCGAGCAGCCGAGATTGACGCAGATGCTGTCCTTAAGGGGACCCATTCAGGTGTTGACGGTGTTTACACCTCTGATCCAAAGGAGCATCCGGATGCGGAGTTACTTGAAGAGGTATCTTTTTTGAACGTCCTGTCGCAGGAGTTGGCAGTTATGGACAGTGCCGCCATAGCAGTGTGTAAAGATAACTCGACTCCTATTGTCGTCTTCGATCTCATGACTCGCGGCAACTTTGAATCCATCCTTGATGGCGCTGCGATCGGTACGCTAGTCAAGTGAGCGAATTCGCCGAGGAAATTTGTTCAGATGCCCAAGAGCGGATGGAACGCGCGGTGCTCCACGCTCAAAACGAATACTCAACTGTGCGAACTGGAAGGGCAACTCCAGCGCTAGTGGAAAAGTTAAAAGTTGACTACTACGGCGCTGAGGTGCCTCTTCAGCAACTAGCAAGCTTTTCGGTACCTGAGGCTCGCGTTTTGGTGGTGCAGCCATTCGATAGGGGTTCCCTAGATGGAATATCGAAGGCGCTTATGGAGTCCGATTTGGGTATTAATCCAAGCAGCGATGGTGAGGTGGTTCGACTGGTTTTTCCGCCTTTGACCGAAGAACGGCGCCAAGATCTGGTACGAGTGGTCAAACAGATGGCTGAAGATGGTCGCGTTGCAGTGCGAAACCTTAGGCGTTCGGCTAGGCAGGACTTAGATGCGCTCGAGAAAGATAAAGAAATTTCCTCTGATGACAAAGAGCGATTCAGTAAAGACCTCGATCGATACACCCAAAAGGCTGTCGATGAAATCGACCGTGCACTTTCTGCGAAAGAACAGGAGCTCCTTGAGGTCTGACACGCTCACAGGAGGGACGAATGTCTGATACGAGCGGAAACGATGCGGAGTCCTCGCGTGGAGAGGAGCAAGAGGAAGAAATTGATGATGGTCCTCTCTTGTCCTTCGACTTTGAGGATGAACCCATGCCGCACTGGTCGGAGCCGGGCTCCGGTGAGAAGCCGTCTGGTGGCGAGCGACCAGATCCGCCCTATGTAGAGCGAACGTCGCTAGGAAGATCTAGATTGTTTCCCCAGCTTCCGGACGATCCTCATTTGGTAGATACGTCTGACACTGGGCTGATGGATGCTGTCCGGTCAGATACGATTCCAACCCTTCCCCCTTCTCAGGAACCTCCGACGATCGATAGCGATTCCGAGAGTCAAGAGCGCGAGAAAAAAGGTGAATTTATCCAGACGGAGGCTTCCACGGACGAGCTTTTTAATGACAGCCTTTTTGATGAGGAAGAGGTTTTTGACCCGGAAGTTTTTGACGATGCGCCGATCATTGGACGTTTGCTGGACGAAGGTGAACCACCAACCTATGACACCGGCCCGATTGAGGAACTTGAAATAGAGTCTGTACCGGAAGATCGCGGAGGTGCTGGTGCCGATGTCGGTGAAACAACAGCGGAGTTGCTTTTAGGTGATGATGAGGAGCCCATGGGGTCCCAAGAAGTTGACCCGCCTGCGCAAACGGAACCCGAGGAGCTCTCATCGGTGACTGAGTCTCATGAATCACCACGACCAGCTCCGAAAGTCATTGAGTTATTCGACACACCTCCCAGTCAACGAACAATGGACAGCGGTGGTTCAGTGAATGCTGGAGACGCTCGGGGACAAGAGAGATTCGTGGATGATATCGATGGAGATGACAGCGATTGGAGCCAGTTCGGTGGTCCGGCACCTCATTGGCGCGAAGGGCGACGAGACTATGAGGAGTCGAAAATAGTGAACCAAGATGAGCGAGTCGTTACGTCGAATGGAGTAGATGAAGAGGTTTCTGGTTCTTCGGAGGGAACTGGAGGAAGAAACCTTCCTGCTGCCATTGGAGTTGGGCTGGCCCTCGCCACAGCCTTCTTCGGCTTACTAAAAGTTGGATCGTGGGCAATTCTGATAATGGTGCTCGTAGCTTTGGGGCTAGCGGCACTCGAATTTTTCACCTCAGCGCAGAATCTTGGCTACCGGCCGGCGACCCTTTTAGGGCTTGCTGCTGTAGTTGGCTTGCCACTGGGCGCATACCACCGAGGTTTTGAGGCTTACCCGGTTATCTTTGCTCTGTTGCTTGTGACTGGGATGTGTTGGTTCCTTTTTGATGTCGAGTCGCAACATGTAACCGCTAATTTGGCGGTTACATTGCTCGGGGTTTGCTGGGTAGGAGGCCTAGGTTCTTTTGCCGCACTAATTTTGGCGCGACAGCATGGCGATGCCATTCTGATTGGCGCTGTCTTGGGGACGATCGCTTACGACGTAGGCGGCTACGTCATTGGCAGCACAACTGGCCAATCGAAAATTGCCCCACGCGTGAGTCCGAACAAGACATATGAAGGTCTTATAGGCGGGATGCTTTTGTCGATCGTGGTGACGACCTTGGTGCTCAATAGGTTCCCAGGGGTGTATCCGTGGTCGGCTTCGATGTTGGACTGTTTCTGGTTAAGCATCGCGATAGCAGCGGTCGCACCCATTGGAGACCTCGCTCAGTCGATGATCAAGCGTGACATGGGTGTCAAAGACATGGGCACCTTGCTTCCCGGCCACGGCGGAATTTTCGATCGATTTGATGCATTGCTGTTCGTATTGCCAGCTACCTACTTCGTTGCTGATCTCGTTTTGAGTTGAGGGGTGCTTTGGTGACCAAAGTCTCGTTATTGGGGTCTACAGGGTCGATCGGGTCTCAAACATTGGATGTGGTGCGGGCTGAGCCAGAGCGATTCGAAATAGTTGGCCTAGCCGCTTGGTCATCAGTGGAGCTGCTTGTTGAGCAAGCTAGGGAGTTTCGGCCTGACGCTGTTGCCATAGGACGCATTGACTTAGTTGCGGAGCTTGAAAAGCAGGTCCCCCCAGGCACCAAGGTGTTGGCCGGCGAGAAAGCGTTTGAAGAACTCTCAACAGTTGGCGACGTAGTCGTTAATGGTGTGGTCGGTTTCGCGGGCCTTGGAGTGACGTTGTCCGCTTTGAGCGCAGGTAAACGTTTAGCGCTGGCAAATAAAGAAAGTCTGATAGCAGCTGGCCCGCTGGTGCGTCCCCTTCGCTCGGTTGATGGAGCTGAACTGATTCCCGTGGATAGCGAACACTGCGCCATCCACCAGTGCCTTAGAGGAAGCTCTAGCAACGAGACTTACCGTCACCTTGCGAAATTAGTTTTGACCGCAAGTGGCGGCCCATTTAGGGGACTCAAAGCGGATGAGCTGAGTGCAGTTACGGTAGATGAAGCGCTTGCTCATCCCACCTGGTCTATGGGTCCTAAAATTACCGTTGACTCTTCAACGCTTATGAACAAGGGCCTTGAGGTCATAGAAGCCCATGAACTTTTTGGGGTGGCTTACGAAGATATTGAGGTGGTAGTTCACCCTGAATCGATCGTGCACTCTATGGCTACCTTCACTGATGGCACGACGATAGCGCAGCTTTCCGAGCCAGATATGAGACTGCCGATTGCCTACGCTCTGGCGTTCCCCGAAAGGATCAGCACTCCGTTTGGCGCAATTGATTGGGGTCAAACTCGAGCGCTCCACTTCGAAAGTCCCGATCGTTCTACTTTCGGATGTCTGGACCTCGCCTACAGGGCTGGGGAAATTGGGGGGACTGCGCCTGCATGGATGAACGGTGCGAATGAGGCGGCTGTAGACTCCTTCTTGCAAGGCAGCATTTCCTGGTCGGAAATCTCGTATTCAATCGAAGATGCGCTCGAAAAGCATGACGCGCAGCCCGCAGATTCGGTGGACGCAGTGATACGTGCTGATCGACGAGGACGTGAATGTGTTGCGTCGTACCTTTCAACTAGGAGTACTTAGTGCCTAGCGCCTTCGAATCGGATGATGGTCGCATTCAAAGTAGGACTCTGGGCATTTTACTGGTGGTGGGCTCGCTGATTCTTTTGGGCTACGTATCAAAGGCGATGCTTTTGGTCACGCTAGTCATTGCTTTCGTTATCTTTATGCATGAGTTGGGGCATTATCTCACGGCTCGGATAACTGGAATGAAGGCAACAGAATTTTATCTTGGCTTTGGTCCAAGGTTATTTAGCTTTCGGCGAGGTGAAACCGAGTTCGGAGTTAAGCCAATTCTTGCGGGCGCCTACGTCAAAGTAGTCGGCATGACCAACCTCGACGAAGTTGAGGAGAACGACGAGCCCCGAACTTATAGGCGTCAGACATACCCAAAGCGGCTGTTAGTGGCGTCTGCCGGCTCTTTAATGCACTTTATTATGGCGCTACTCGGGTTGTTGGCCTTGTTCTTATTTGTTGGAGAGCCGGTTACACAAGGCGATTCTTGGGAGATTTCGACGGTCGTGGAGCAAAGTGCTGATGGTGAACTGAGCGCTGCGGCATCTGCGGGTCTTAAAGCGGGGGATCAAATCCTTGCTGTGGGAAGCCAGCCAACTCCAGTGTGGAGCGATCTGGTTGATGCGGTGCGCAACCAGCCCGGTTCGTTTGTTCGTTTAGAAGTCCTGCGCGACGGGCAAACACTCTTTCGTGAAACCAAACTTGGTGTCGATGAAGACGGATACGGGATCTTGGGTGTCGGAGGTCAAAGAGCGGTGACGAACGTCTCTTATAACGCCCCCACGGCCATTCAAAAAACCATTTCGGAGTTTGTGATCATGGTGGGCCAATCCTTTAAGGGAATTTGGTCGATATTTGCGAATCTTGGAGATGTAGCAGACCGAATCTTCTCGCCTCCCAATGATCCAAGCGCCAACGAGAACCTTGAGACAAGACCTGTTTCAGTCGTCGGGGCAGTGCAAATAGGGGCAAGTGACCGTTTGAACGGTTCGGAACGATTGCAATTATTCGTAGCGTTCAATGTTTTCGTAGGCATCTTCAATTTGCTGCCTTTGCTGCCGTTAGATGGAGGGCACATAGCTATAGCCACTTATGAGCGGTTACGCGAGGGTAGAAGCGGTCAGAGGTACATGATTGATACAGCCCGCTTAATGCCTATCACCTACGCAGTTGTTGCGTTTCTTGCGTTCTTCGGTTTAGGGGCTGTGTATTTAGATATTGCAAATCCTCTAGGTTTTTAAGTCGACCCGATCAGCAGGGTTTCGCGTATCTAGCTGACAAACTATAAGAGATGTTTGAGCGCCGAATTACCCGCAGTGTCGATGTTGGTGGAGTCCAAGTAGGGGCTGGGTGCCCGATCACTGTGCAGTCAATGACCACAACTAAAACAGCGGATGTGGATGCAACTCTTGAACAAATTTATTCCCTTGCAACCGCCGGCGCTGAGATTGTTCGGTGTACCTGCAATGACTTTGATGCCGCTGAGGGTTTAGCTCGCATAGTTCCGCGATCACCGGTACCTCTCGTTGCTGATATTCATTTTCAATACCGATTGGCATTGGCGGCTCTAGATGCCGGTGTGGCTTGTCTCCGCCTGAACCCTGGAAATATTCGCAAAGCTGAGCACATCAAAACAGTTGCTACCGAGGCTCGCGACAGAGCCGTGCCAATCCGAATTGGCGTGAACGCTGGTTCCTTAGATCCTCAGATTGAGGAAAAGTATGGAATAAGCGCTGTAGCTCTCGTTGAGTCCGCCAAGCGGGAACTGGGATATTTTGAGCAGGTTGGTTTTGACAATGTGAAGATTTCTGTCAAAGCAAGCGACGTGAAGCTCATGGTGGACTCATATCGCCTTCTGTCTGACTCCGTTGATTTTCCGCTTCATCTCGGGGTAACTGAAGCTGGCCCACCTCCCGGAGGCTTAGTAAAAGCGACCGCTGGAATTGCAACGTTGCTTAATGAAGGAATCGGCGACACAATTCGCTACAGCCTCACAGCAGATCCGATTGAAGAAGCTCGAGCTGGTCGCCAGCTTCTCGAGTCGCTCGGGTTACGTGAACGCAGTGGCCTAGACCTCATAGCGTGTCCTTCATGCGGCAGAGCGGAAGTTGACGTCATATCGGTGGCAGCCGCAGCTCAAGAAGCGCTCGGGGATCGTGAGTTACCGATTCAAGTTGCGGTCATGGGATGTGTAGTCAATGGCCCCGGAGAGGCTAAAGGCGCTGACCTAGGAATTGCTGCGGGCAAAAAGCGAGGTCATTTGTTTGTTCGCGGTGAGGTAGTGAAGGTGGTTCCCGAAGACGAAATGGTTGATGCCTTAGTGGAATGGGCAGAAAAAATTGTCGAAGAAGGGGTGGATGGCGCGCTCAAATCTGCTGATAAATCAGCCGCAGCGGAAGCTGAAGCTGACAGAGCGCAGCTCCTAGAACTTCAAGGTGAGGATGCTAATAAGTCAGAAGCCCTTGTCGAACTTATTAGGAAACGTTAACCGCGCGGAGCGCCCTACATTCGCGCAGTTGGGAAGTGATTCGGGTCTGATAACCTTTACCCAACAGGTCAGCTTTTTGCTGGACGTGGGCAATGCCCACGTCCTTTTTATTGGCCCGAAACATCTAAATCTCAGGCGAAAGTGGAGGCGTGGTGACTGCTAACTCTGAACAGCACCTGAAGCCTATTTTCGCGTTGGTAGAGCCTGTCGTTGAGGCTCGCGGACATCAACTCTATGACGTGCAACAAAATGGCGGCACGCTAGCGATATTGGTTGAAAACAATAACGGGCTGGGTGTCGATGATTTGTCGGAATTGAGTCGGGCCGTGTCGGGATTATTGGACGAGCACGACCCCATTCCTGGGCGATACACCTTGGAATTATCGACTCCAGGCGTTGAGCGCAAATTGCGGTCCGAGCGCCATTTTCATGGTGCAGTAGGCGAGCTTATTAATGTTCGAACAACTCCCGAGCCCGATGGTCGCCGACGTGTAGTGGGCACTCTGCTATCCGTCGAAAAAGGAATTATCTCGGTGCAGGACTCTGAAGCGGGCCTCATCAGCCTTCCGCTTGGACAAGTGGAAAAAGCACGCACAGTTTTCGAATGGGGGCCAGCCCCGAAACCTGGAAAATCGGCTGAAAGTAATCGATCTAATCAAAGAACCAAGGGAGGACGTCAATTATGACTACCCCGGACATGATGGAAGCGCTGCAGGCTCTCGCAGCAGAAAAAGGTATGACTACCGAACTGCTACTCGAAGCTGTTGCGAACGGTTTGGAGTCGGCATACAAGCGAATGCCTGAAGCAGCGGATGATGCATACGTTGTGATCGATGAAATGTTCAATATTTCCGTCATCGCTCAAGAGATCGATGAAGAAGGAAATGTTGTTCAGGAATGGGATGACACGCCTGAGAATTTTGGTCGAATTGCTGCCCAAACAGCACGGCAAGTCCTAACACAACGCATACGCGAAGTGGAACGGGATATGAAATACGACGAATATGCGGGTCGGGAGGGTGACATAGTCACCGGCATCATTCAACAGACAGACTCTCGCTACACACTGCTTGATTTAGGTCGAGTAGAAGCGTTGCTTCCGCAATCGGAGCAGGTTCCTTACGAAAGGCCTGAACCCAACAGTCGTCTCAAGGCTTACATCGTTGAAGTCCGAAAGACTGCCAAGGGACCACAAATTGTCGTTTCTCGAACTCATCCGGGACTCATTCGAGAATTATTCAAGCTTGAAGTGCCTGAAATAAGCGACGGAATAGTTGAAATGAAGGCATGTGCTCGCGAGCCAGGCCATCGCACCAAAATTGCCGTCTGGTCGAACGATACGAATATTGACCCGGTTGGAGCTTGTGTTGGCGCTCGAGGGGCGCGCGTTCGCCAGGTAGTGAACGAGCTTCGCGGAGAGAAAATTGACATAGTCCCATTCTCTGATGATCAGCACGATTTTGTAGCGAAAGCTCTATCGCCGGCCAAGGTTAAAGAAGTTCGTTTCCACGAGGTCGAAGGTGTAGCCGAAGTTGTCGTTCCTGACCACCAGCTCTCTTTAGCCATAGGGCGGGAGGGCCAAAATGCTCGCCTAGCGGCTCGGTTGACCGGTTGGCGGATTGACATCAAAAGCGAAACCCAAATCCTTGACGAAGAAAACGCTTACGCAGATGGTGATTGGGCAGAAGGTGAATGGGTCACTGATCCAGAGACAGGTGAACAAACCTGGGTTCCGGCGGACGGCAGTGAAGCTATGTCTGCTGACGATTGGGCTACTGCTGCGGAAGAGGCAGAAGCTAATAGTGAGGATCCATCCATTGAGACGTCGCTGATCGAGGACGCAGGGTCTACTGAAGATGACGAGGAAGACGCGCCAGATAGCGAAAATGTTGACAACTTGGAGCCAGAATCAACTGATCACGATGAGAAAACTGAAGAAGTAGGTGAAGAAGAGGCCATTAACTGACCACCAGCGGCCGATATAACCGGTAGCGTTGCTGTTCGGTCCACAGCGACTTAACTACCGGAACCCCGTTCGTGTCTGCGAAGATGTAGAACGTAAGGAACCAGTCGGCGCTCAACGACTGAAATCACACTTAAGGAACACGTTTGCCCAAGAATCCACGGGTATATGAACTTGCAAGAGAGTTGGGTCTTACCAACGATGAAACTCTCGCGCTCTGCGAGGGATTGGGGATAGGTGTCAAGAGCCATTCCTCAAGTGTTCAAGTAGCCCAAGCTGACAGAGTTCGAAGGAAAGCTGAACGCGAAGGTCTAATCCGAGACGAGCAGCCGCCCGAGCCGGAAACGGCCAAGAAGAAAGCTCCGGCCAAGAAGAAAGCTCCGGCCAAAAAGAAAGCTCCGGCCAAGAAAGCTCCGGCCAAGAAAGCTCCGGCTAAAAAGAAAGCTCCAGCCAAGAAAGCTCCGGTTGAAGCAGGCGTTGCAGGAGTG
>MDTB01044519.1_pt1 | contig 57317 bp, 53 predicted proteins | sample 811161 | NCBI WGS metagenome assembly MDTB01 (sample SAMN05326650, study PRJNA326480) | marine metagenome | isolation source: seawater | place: Mediterranean Sea | collected 2009 | reverse complement strand
TGGTCTAAAAATAATTATTAGGAGTAATATCGCTCCAAGTCCGATTTCTGCTGAATTTGCCGGCAAGGACAACTCTACTCCAACATTAATACCCTTTTCAAATGCACGCAAGAACTCAATCACAAATGATAGGACAAGGGTACCGATAACAGCACCTGAAAGGCTCTGCATTCCTCCCACCACGAGCATAGAAAGGGTGATGAATGTCAGTGGTAAATGAAAAGTATCTACTGTAAGAATTCCGAGAAAGTGTGCGTATAAACCACCCGCCATTCCAACGAAAAATGCGCTTATAGTAAAAGAAATTATTCTCTGGAGCGTTATGTTGATGCCTGATGCTTTTGCGGCTATTTCATCTTCTCTGGTTGCTCTTATTGCAGCACCTAGTCTCGATGTTGAATAAATAAATGCGCCAACCAAGGCAATAATTGAAAATAGAAGACCCACCCAAGGTGTCGTAGTAACAGGTATGCCAACTAAAGAACTTTGGCCGGCAGTCCACGTTGTCCAATTCATGTACAGAGAATATAATGCCATCATTACGGCAAACGTCCCTATCGAGGCAGCTATACCTGATAGCCTCATGATAGCAATTCCAGAAATGAAAGCAACTATTGCGGCAATAATTCCACCAATTACGGTAGCAATAAACCAGTGATGGCTATTTTTAAGTAAATATTCTGGTAGTCCTGGAATAAAGATGTCTTTTGTCATTGGATCCATTGTTTGCCAAGCCGTAGCATAGGCGCCGATCATCATAAAGCCGATATGTCCAAAGGAGATCACCCCAGAATTACCAATGAAAATAAAGAGTCCTATGGCCACAACGAGTCTTATCAATGCTTCGTTTAAAGACCTGCTTATAATTTTATCATTAACTAAAACTTCAATTACAAAGACAACAGCTATTAAAATTACAGTTAAAAAAACTACTGGCCAGATATCTCTTAAGAGGTGTTGAAGCTTGTTTTTTGGTTCCATTTTAAACTCGCTCCTTACTTGAACTTGATAAAACAATGCCCTGCGGACGCGCTAAGAGAATTACTATAACGATTAGGAAAACAAAAACATCTCGATATACTTTAATTTCTCCAGGCAAAAATGATTGAAATATTATGCTCACGAAGCCGACAGTGAAACCACCAACAACAGCGCCGAGCAAACTTCCCATTCCACCTATCACTGTGGCGATAAAAGCAAAAAGCATCAGGTTTGTACCCATTCGAAAATCTAAAATTCCAGTTTGCACTACAAATAATAATGAGACGGCGGCAGCTAAACCACCACTTATTGCAACTGCCAGCATTATAACTAGGTTTGCTTTAACGCCAAGCATTCGAGCCATTTGGAAGTCTTCTGCTGCAGCGCGCATGTGAATACCCCACTTAGTTTTTTTTAGGAAGAGCACAAGACAGGCCATTAAGAAAATAGTAACAAAAATAATAAAGAATTGAAGTCTTGGCACACTTACGCCGTCCATAATTTCTATCCCTAAACTCAGCTCGGTCCACAAACCAATAGCTTTTGGCCTACCACCATAGACAATAATTACTAAGTTCTGAAGAATAAAACCTAGAGCGAAAGAGCCTATCATTAATGTAGCGTCAGATGCCTTTCTAAGCGGTCTGAAAACTGCAAACTCTGAGATTAAGGCAAGTCCAGCGATTAGTAGCACTACGCTGGGTATCAAAAATACAGGGTGAAAAGCACCAATGAAAGGAGTTGCTTCCACATTTAGTGAAGGTATAATTAAAGCAAAAGCGCCTGCTGTAATGAACATTCCATGCGCAAAATTTATTAACCGGAGAACGCCAAAAAGAAGTCCTATTCCTAGTGCCGCTAAAGCATAAAAGCTTCCCAAACTTAAGCCGTCTATAATAACTTGAATGATCCACGCCATTTATTTTAATCCATCTCTATTCTTTAAAACCAAAATAAGCCTGTGTTACGGCTTTGCCATCTCGGAGCTCAGAGGCTGCCCCACTCAGCTGAATCTCCCCGTTTCTGAGTACGTATATTGTATCTGCTGACTTCAAAGCCCGTTCAGAGCTTTGCTCTACTATCAGGAGAGTTAAGCCCGTTTTGTCTCTCAGATTGAGCAGTGCCTCATACACTTTGTCAATAATAAGAGGGGCTAACCCTAGCGAGGGTTCGTCAATTGTCATAATTGTTGGGCTTGTCATTAAAGCTCTACCGATGGCTAACATCTGCTGTTCGCCACCTGATAGCTTTCCAGCTGGCTGCTTTCTTCTCTCCCCCAATATAGGAAACGTTTTTATTACTTTTTCAACGTCCTCTTTGATTTCTTCCTTATCTGTACGGAGAGCCGCTCCTACAATTAAGTTCTCCTCAACCGAAAGCGAGGTAAATATATGCCGACCTTCGGGTACTTGAGTAATTCCTTTTGCAGCTACCAGCTCTGGGGGCAATCCTACAGTTGAAGTGTCCTGAAGTTTGATTTCTCCTTGCGTAGGATTTAAGACGCCCGAAATTGTTAACAACGTGGTGGATTTTCCAGCCCCATTTGGTCCAACAATACAAGCAATTTCTCCCTTTTTTACACCAAATGAGATCCCACGTAGAGCAGTAAGTTGACCATATTTGACAGTTAAGTTTTTGACTTCCAGCATAGTTAACCTTTTCCCAAATAAGCATTAATAACTGCTTGGTTCTGTTGTATCTCATCTGGGGTTCCAGTAGCGATAGTTTTACCGCTGTCCAGAACATGAATTCTCTCGCTTACCTGCATTACCACTCTCATGTTATGTTCTATCAGCAAGACACCGCACCCAAAGTTATCTCGAATGTCTAAAACTAATTTCATAAGATCTTCGCACTCTAAATCTGACATGCCAGCAGCTGGTTCGTCAAGCAACACAAAGCTAGGAGACTGCATTAAGGCTCTAGCGATACCAACTCTTCTTTCATCGGTATATGGCAACGCCCCGGCTAACGTGTCTGCTTTACTTTTTAATCCAATCCACTCTATTAAGTCTAAAGCTTCTTTAGTCGCTTGAGCCCTAGAAAGGCCTAAACCTAAACCGGCTACCTCTACGTTTTCACAAACGCTCATCTCCCTGAATAATCTGCCGCCCTGAAAAGTCCTTGAAACACCGCTTCGTCGCAACTGATGAGGTTGCTTTTTTTCAGTAGTTTTCCCATCGATTAAAACTGAACCATCTGTTGGATACTGAAAACCAGTAATAACATTAACTAAAGTCGTCTTGCCAGCACCATTTGGACCGATCAAGCCCAAAATCTCTCCGGTTGACAAAGACTCGTTTACTGAGTCAATCGCCTTGAGGCCTTGAAAGCTAACACCCACATTAACTATTTCTAAATTTACTGGTGAAGCCAAATACAATCTCCTTTACTAAAACTGCGACTCATTAACTCTTAAAAAATATTCAATACCAGTCTCAGCAAAAAGCCTGGCTAGAATCGAATCATTTGCCTCCAATAAAATGAGTATTAAAAAAAACTGTTAATGATTAAAGGGTCGACTTTCTCAATGAACTCCCAATATACACAAATTAACAATTTTTAGTACACATCTGTACAAAATAGTACTACAAAGTCGCATGTTACAAAAACTGAATCTTTTTTAACATCCAAAGTATGATAGTTTTCACATTACTGCGCAATATATCTTAGAGATGTATGTGCGTTAAACTTTTTAAAAGAAAGTTGTGATTTAACTGTTTAATTATGTTTAGAAATGTTCATTAAGTAAGGAAACGGAATGAAAAAAATTAAATATTCAAGCTTTTTAGCTACCGTAGCAGCCGCACTGGTATTATGCTTCAGTACTGCAAAAGCGGAAGATGATGAAGTAGTGATTGGCTTTGCTGCTTCTTACTCAGGTTGGCTTGCGGCTTACAGTGGTCCATCAACCAATGCTGCATTGATAGCAATTGATGATATTAATGCAAGAGGTGGTCTTCTCGGAAAGCAATTGAAGCCAGTTTTCGCAGATGCAAAAACTGACAGAGCAGAAGGTGCTAAGGCGGGTATCGAAGTACTTGCTCAAGGTGCTAAAATGATGGTAGTGGACTGCGATTATGATTTTGGTGCACCTGCTGCATTGCAAGCAAAGAACGAAAATGTTGTCGCAATTTTTCTTTGTGCCGAAAGTATTCTTGCCGGTATACAAGGAGTAGGTCCTAATGCTTTCTCAGCGTCAATTCTTGCAACTGTTCAAGGCGCTACTATCGCTGAATGGGGTGCGATGAATAAAGGTTGGAAGACAGCCTACATTCTTCTTGATACGGCACTGGAATATAACAAAGGTATCTGCTACGGTTTTGATTGGATGTGGAAAGAAAAGTTGGGTCTAGAAATTATGGGTCACGACGTATATCAAAATGATGACGCTTCCATCGCCGCCCAAATTACAAAAATTAAGAATCTACCGAGTGAACCAGACATCATAATTAACTGTTCTTACATTCCTGGAGGAGCGAGTGCGGTTAAACAGTTAAGGGCTGCAGGTATAAACTCCGCTATTGGTGGCGGAAGCTCGATGACCGGAACATTCTGGCAAAGCGCTGTTCCTGGCTTGTCAAATCACTTCGTACCTGAGCAAGCATCAATCTATGGTGATGATCCGAGACCTGAAGTTGAGGCTTTCAATGCTAAATTCGAAGAAAAATTTGGTGAGAAGGTTAATAGTCAATATACTTATCCAGGATACTTAGTTGTTGAAATGTGGGCAAGAGCAGTAGAAATGGCAGGAACGTTTGATACTGATGCCGTTGTTGCCGCCATGGAAACTTTTGATCAAGAGCCATTTTTGATCGGTACTCGGACTTTCACTGATCAGTTACATCATCAGGACCGTGCGCCATATTTGATTGTCGAGACTACTAATAATCAACCAAAAGTCGTCGAGCAATTCATGATATCGGAAAAAGTTCCAATGGATGTAAATTTCGGAAAGAGATATTCTTACATAGCTAGATAATTTTTATTATATTTAACCCCAACTTGCCTTATGTATAAGTTGGGGTTAAAAAAATGGTAAACCATTATGAGTTCGAGATTCAGAGTAGCTCTTGTTACGGGTGGAGCCCAAGGGATTGGCAGGCAGATTTCATTGGGATTAGCTGCTTCAGGATTTTTTGTGGTGGTCGTAAATAAACAAAATCTTAATTCGGCCAACAGCGTAGTTTCTGAGATAGAGAAGGCTGGTGGGCTTTCTATAACATATCAGGCTGATCTATCAGTTGTAAGAGAAATAAAAGAATTGATTTACAAGGTAAATCGTGACGTCGGCGCCGTTGACGTTTTAGTGAATAATGCAGCTGTATTTAATCCTAAACCAATTGAAGAGGTCAGCGAGACGGATTGGGATGCAGAACTAAATATTAATCTGAAAGCATGTTTTTTTCTTTGCAAGGAAGTTGTTCCCGCCATGAAAAGAAAAAAGTGGGGACGAATTATTAATATTAGCTCTATTGCCGGAGTAGGCGGCTTCCCGAACTCATCTCCATACTGTGCATCAAAAGGTGGTTTAAATAATATGACGAAGGCGTTGTGTTTAGAGCTCGCACCTTTCGGAATAAATGTTAACGCCATTGCACCTGGCAACGTTGCGACTCCGATGAATAAGACTTTAAGAGAAGACAGTATTTGGTGTGAGAAACTTAAGGATAGGACACCCACTAATCAAGATTTTTTGTTACCAAATGAAATAGCGGGTGCGGCGGTTTTCCTCTCATCAAACCAGGCAAACTCAATTCATGGTATAGTACTTCCAGTTGATTCTGGTTGGAGAGCCTGGTAGCCATTGCAAACTGTTTATTTTCGTTGCGATAAAATTACACCCAAAGTCATAAAAATTAACGCAATAAATACGGATATCTTTGTTGGTTCTTGAAAGAAAATAAAAGCCCAAAATGATGCTGCCACTACGGCAAGGTAGTTGAACTGGCTGAAAAAGGTTGGTCCATATAGCCTAACAATTTCAGCAAAAATAATTATAAATATTGCATTTACAAGTGAACTAGCGATGGTGATCGCTATTAAGTCTAACTGAGTTGGAAAAAAGGTTTGTCCAGTTGCCAACATAAATGGAGCTATAGAAACTGCTCCTCCAAGCAGAAAGCCAGCTCCCACACTATTCGCGCTAGCGTCAGGTGGTCTTAAGATTGCTGCTGCCATATTAGCTGTAGCTAAAAATATTGGAGTGGCTAGCGCAATTGCAAACCACTTTATACTGTTAAAGTCAGGGAAGTTATTGTCAGGAACAACAATAATGCAGACCCCAATCAAACCAAGCGCAATGCCGGTCAGTCCAAATTTTGTAAGTCTCTCAATCTTCAAGAATGTCCCTAATAAATAGGTAAAGGTTGGAGACAAAGCCATAACTATTGACGTGAGAGATATTGGTAGATGAGAGGCAGTAGCAGAGAAAATAGCAAATGGAAAACCAAAGCCGCACGCACCAACGATTAAAAAGCAAAGCAAATTTTGAGATTTTGTGGGAAAGATCTGGTTTTTAATCCTTGTAATTGCGAGCAAAGTCAGTCCCGCTATGAACGTTTGCCAAAAAGCATAACCGAAAAAAGACGCCCCGCGGCTAATAGCTGCGGAATTCAGTGGGAAAATTAAGCCGTAAAGTAATGCTGCTATAATAAGCAATCCAATAGCTTTAAAGTTTAAACGTGTACTCTTCATAAGGTTCCGGAAAGATAAAAATTATTTTTTTGTTATGCTGGAAATTGTTCTGTTCTTATACATATTTTGCTTGTTTGAATATGCTCGAAACTAACGCTTTTCTTTTTGACAAGTAAAGATGCGCTTATATTCAATTTCTTAGTCACTATCCAGTTAGATTGTCAGGTAGAATAAAGGCAATTAGCTTTCAGTTAGATTGTCAGGTAGAATAAGGGCAACTAGCTTTGTGGCAACAGCTTTGAGGATTGAAATACGCTTAAAGATTTTTTATTTAAAGGTAGTCAAAACGAGGGGAGAAATGACGTGAAGTTAGAAGAGAGAATTGACAAGTTAGAGTCGATTGAAGAAATTAAGAAATTGAAGCATATTTATATGAAATGGTGTGATGTTGGTTACCCGCCCGAACATTTGGGACCACTTTTTATTGATAACGCAATATGGCATAGTGACGTGTTTGGTCATTATGAAAGCCGCAAAAAAATTGAGGAATTCTTTGGCGGAATTTCAGCGCAGATAGTTTTTGCAGCACATCTAGCGATGAATTTCGTAATTGACGTAGACGGAGACTCAGCATCAGCTTCTTGGAGAATGCTAATGCCCTGCACCATGCTTGAAAACGGCAAAAAAGTTAGTAGATGGATACTCGGAGATTATGAAGATGAACTCCTGCGGGTAGATAAAAAATGGTACTTTAGCAGGGTTGATTTTGTGGTTAATTTTAATGTTCCTTCACTTGAGACATGGGCTGGGGCAGAGATAGTAAGGAGTTAAAATTTTGGCAAAAAATGAGCTTTTTAGTCCTATTGAAATCAGAAATTTGACTTTAAAAAATCGTATTGTTGTCTCTCCGATGTGCCAATATTCAGCAAAAGAGGGTATATTGAATGATTGGCATGTTACTCATTTAAATCAGTTTGCAATGGGTGGCGTCGGTTTAGTGATAATGGAAGCGACCGCAGTAGAGAGAAGGGGAAGAATTACACATGGATGCAGTGGTCTATGGTCTGATAAACATATCGAAAGTATGCGGGCCGTAGTGGAACAGGTGAAGAAAAGAGGCTCCTCAATAGGTATTCAACTTGCGCATGCTGGAAGAAAAGCGTCAATAAGTAGGCCTTGGGAAGGTGATTGTCCTTTGAGCGAGAGGGAGTTTGCAAAGGGAGAGCATAATTGGGATATAGTTGGACCATCGAACGTACCTTTTAGTGATGGCTGGTTGGTGCCACACGAGCTTTCAAAAAATGAGATTAGTGAAGTGATAGACAAGTGGGTTAAAGCAACTCAAAGAGCTCTTGATCTAGATTTTGATGTAGTAGAAATTCATTCTGCCCATGGCTATTTAAGTCACAGTTTTTTGTCGCCTATGTCTAATACTCGAACTGATAAGTATGGTGGGAGTCTAGAAAATCGAACGAGATTCACTCTTGAGCTTGCAGAGGCAGTAAGGAGTGTTTGGCCAGAGGAGAGACCACTTTTTACACGAATTTCGGCAGTTGACGGAAAAGTTGGTGGGTGGTCAATTGAGGACTCATTGTATTTGACCAAGCAATTAAAAAATGTAGGTGTTGATGTAATTGATTGTTCATCTGGTGGAATAGCAGGGTATGGTGAAAATTCTTTACCTCCATCCACACCTGGGTATCAGGTTGCTCATTCGTCAACAATAAAAAAGCATGTAGATATAATCACGCAAGCTGTTGGCTTGATAACGGATCCAGCTCAAGCAGAGACAATTTTGAGATCTGGCGCTGCAGATCTAATCTCTCTGGCTCGAGAGTTGTTGTACAATCCATATTGGGCACGTCATGCTGCAAAATCTTTGGATGAAGATTCTTATTTTGATGATATGCCAGTGCAATATGGGTATTGGCTAGAAATGAGGTCTAAGGGGATGTTTGGTAAGAGACCTGGTGATTCTGACACAGAAAATTTGGAGTAGATAGGAGAAAGCTTCATTAAAGGCAGTAATTATGAAAAGAGAAAAAATATCTCCCGAAACAGTATTTGAATCTGCAAGACGAACCGCAGGTCATCCTATTAGCAAAGCAAGATCGAAAGAATATGCGATTTTTTTAGAAGGCTTTGCTCAGAAAATTATTGAATTGAAGTCTCTCGACCTGGAGTCTGTCGAGCCAGCGACTATTTTTGTACCTTTTGAGAGTGATTAATGGTGTCTGAATTATATCAAAAAGATGTGTTTCAGTTGGGAAAGTTAATTGACAGTGGCGCTACTTCTCCAACAGAAATCGTGCAATCTTTTTTGAGTCAGATAGATAAGCATAATGAAAGACTGAATGCTTTTGTCACCGTCTTACGAGAAACTGCTATTTCTGCTGCTGATAAAGCAACTGCAGAAATTTCTAGGGGTCAAAAGCGAGGTCTTTTACATGGTATTCCAATTGCTCATAAGGACTTATATTCTACCGAAGGAATCCTTACGACCGCTGGTTCGGAGGTTTTAGCGAAGAACATTCCGGAGTCAAATGCTACGGTGGTTGATAAACTGGATGAGGCTGGGATGATTATGCTAGGTAAGTTAAATACCCATGAATTCGCTTATGGGCCAACAGGAGAATTTTCAAAATTTGGTGCAACAAGAAATCCTTGGGACGTTACAAGAATCACTGGCGGTTCAAGTAGTGGCTCCGCTGGCGCTGTTGCGGCGGGTCTCGTTCCTATTGCTACCGGAAGTGATACAGGGGGCTCAATAAGAATGCCTGCTGCTTGTTGCGGTTTGACAGGTATAAAACCAACTTATGGACGAGTGAGTAGGCATGGAATAACTCCTCTGTGTTGGTCGATGGATCATTCTGGTCCACTTGCTAGATCCGCAGTTGACTGTGCGCTTTTTCTCCAAGCGTGTTCTGGCTATGATAAGAATGATAGAGCTACATCAACGAGGCCTGTTCCAGATTTTATGAAAAATATTGGTAGTAGTTTGAAAGGAATTAAAATTGGGATTCCAAGGCGATACTTTTTTGATAGTACGCAGGATACTATTGTTAGTTTTGTTGAAGATGTATTAAAATTTTTTGAAACAGAAGGAGCTATACTCGTTGAGGTTGATATTGAGAATATTGAGCATGCGGCTACTGCAGCGCTGGCAATATATTTGTCGGAAGCGACTGCATATCACGAGGATAACTTAAAAGAGTGTTCCGAGCTTTACACGGACTCGGTAAGAGGTTTTTTGGAGCTTGGTAATCATATTCTAGCCAAAGACTATCTTGCTGCGCAGAGGTATAGAACACTTCTTGGACAAAGTATGGCTACGACTTTAACGAGTGTCGATATAATCGCTACTCCTGGTTTAACCGTTACAGCTCCAAAATTGGGAGAAACGGCAATAGAGATAAATGGAGTAGAAACCGACGTTTTCAGTACTATGTTACATAATACCGAACCATTTGATCTGACAGGTCTTCCGGCAATCGTTTTTCCGTGCGGGTTTGACAATAACAATTTACCAGCAAGTATTCAATTAATAGGAAAGCCATTTGACGAGTCACTAATTTTAAATGCAGCAAACATTTACCAACAAAATTTTGACTGGCACTTATTGCGGCCAACAATATGATTTAACAACTAGATAAATTTTTATTTACTGAGGATCTTTGAATTACAAGTAAGTGTTGGCACTTTTGCAAATATGTGTTGAAATATTGCTTTATTGCAGTAGGTAAGGTTATAAATCGTATAATTTGTTCTTTAGTGTGAGGTAAAATGCTTAATCGTCGAAAGTTTTATATAAACGGACACTGGATTGATCCGGTTGAATCTTTTGAATTCAATGTGATCAACCCTTCAACAGAGCAAGCTTGTGCCCAAATATCTTTGGGTAGCGAAGCAGATACAAATAATGCAGTAGATGCTGCGTCAAAGGCTTTTCCAGCTTGGGCTCTTACATCGAAAAATGAGCGGCTTGAGTTTTTGACGTCGATTCTGGAAAATTATAAAGACCGAAGCAATGAAATGGCTGACTTAATTTCGTTAGAAATGGGTGCGCCAATTGATTTATCAAGGAGATCTCAAGTTTCAGCTGGAGAAGGTCACATTAAGAGTATAATTCGGGCTTTAAAAGGTTTTGAATTTGAGAAACCGCTTGGTTCTCATGCGCCTGACAACAGAATATTTTATGAGCCGATAGGTGTAGCTGCACTTATTACGCCATGGAATTGGCCCATGAATCAAGTTTCACTTAAGGTCATTGCTGCATTAGCTGCAGGTTGCACTATGGTTTTAAAGCCATCCGAGATCGCTCCATTGTCAGCAATGTTATTTGCTGACATTATCCATGATAGTAAGCTTCCAGCGGGAGTTTTCAATTTGATTAATGGTAACGGTAAAGGAGTTGGTACGTCACTATCAGGTCATAAAAATGTAGATATAGTCTCATTTACTGGTTCAACGCGTGCCGGTATTGAAATTTCAAAAAATGCTGCTGATTCTGTCAAGCGGGTTAGTCTAGAACTTGGAGGGAAGGGGGCAAATATCGTATTCTCTGACGCTGATAAAAATGCAATCAGTAGAGGTGTTCGGCATTGCTTCAATAATTCGGGCCAATCCTGTAATGCCCCTACAAGGATGTTAATAGAGTCTGAGTTTTATCAGGAGGCTATTGAATTAGCTCGAGTAAGCGGAGAAAAAGTTTCTGTTGACCGTGCAGATCTTAGTGGTAGCCATATCGGTCCTGTTGTCTCGAAAGTCCAATATGATAAGATCCAAAATTTTATCGAAGTTGGTATTAAGGAAGGTGCAAAGCTAGTAGCAGGTGGGCCTGGACGTCCATCCGGACATAAGTCGGGATTTTATGTTCGCCCTACTATTTTCGCAGACGTGACTGAAGATATGACTATTTTCAAAGAGGAAATTTTTGGACCAGTCTTGTCGATTCAGCCATTCGATTCAGAAGAAGAGGCAATAAGATTAGCGAATCAAAGTGACTATGGTCTAACGAACTATATTCAAACGTCAGATCCAGAGAAAGCGTTACGGATTACTAAGAGTCTTAGGTCAGGGATGGTTGAAGTGAATGGTAAGACCAGGGGATCTGGATCACCTTTTGGGGGTTATAAAATGTCTGGAAATGGTCGAGAGGGAGGCGTTTGGGGAATTGAAGAGTTTCTTGAGACAAAATCCTGCAGTGGCTTACAATGGTTTTCTGAGCCCGACTAACCCATTTTTTTTATTTCGTGCATAAATGGCATTGAAAAAGCTGTCCCCTTTCTTGTTACAGATATGCTCGAGGCGAGGCATGCAAATTTTGTAGCTTCGATCAAGGACATTTTTCGAATAATACCTACTGCTAAGGCTCCATTAAAGCAATCTCCAGCGCCTGTTGTTTCGACTAGAGGGCCAAGCTTAAAACTTTTTACATTACTTACATGTCCATTTTTATCCAGCACGAGTGCACCTTGTTCGCCTAAAGTAATTATAACTGATGACGCTCCGTTGTTTTGTAGCTTCCTCGCTGCTAGCTCAGCGCTACTATGATCGTTCACTTCAATTCCTGTCAAAAGTGTAGCTTCAGACTCGTTTGGAGTAATGAAGTCGCACAATTTTAAAACTCTTTTTGAGAGAGTCCTTCCGGGTGCTGGGTTAAGTATAGTTAAAACGCTATGTTTCCTAGCTAGCTTCAGGCCTTCTTCGGCTGCCTCAAGAGGCTGCTCTAACTGAGTAATAAAAATTTTTGATTTTTTAATTTCCGCTTCTACACTTTGAACAAATTTTTTCCCCATCAAAGCTGCAGCCCCTGGGGTAACAATTATCGCATTATCAGCGGTATTTTTATCTACAAAAACGAAGGCTGCGCCCGTGCTATTTTGGTCATCTCTTTTAACGACTGCTCTTACGTTTTCTTTCAACCAGATCTTATCAGCCATTCTACTAAACTCATCGGACCCTAATCGTGAAATTATCGTGACTTGGGCACCAAGTCTTGCTGCGGCGATAGCTTGGTTTGACCCTTTCCCTCCAGGACCAATTTCGAAACTGTCGCCTTTTACGGTTTCACCCATTTTTGGAAGTTTTGTAGCAGTAAAAGTTGTGTCTGCCACAAACACCCCCAGGATTATAATTTCTGTCACTTAGTTCTCTCAGCAGTTTTTATATTGTTTTTATAAACATATCTAATTTGTAGTAGCTTCTGTTTAGTCAAGTGTCAGCTATGGTTAAATAAATTTGGTAGAATTACAATGCTAATCTGTAGATTTTAGGATTCATATTTAGTATTGAGTAGTTATAATTTGGTGTTTAAACTATCTTGAGGAAATTTAAGAGTTTTGTTTGGTAATTTAAAAGATGTCTAATTTAATAAAACTTAGTGAAAATGATAATGTTGCAACCGTTACCCAAAATATTCGGAGCGGGGAGGATGGTGCTACAACAAAAGTTCCAACCGGCCATAAAATGGCGTTAGCAGATATTGAGGTTGGAGAGACTGTAATAAAATATTCTGAAACTATAGGCTATGCTAGGCAGTTTATTCCAAAAGGTGCTCATGTTCATGATCACAATTTAGACTTTAAAGATCTTTTTTCGACTTATGAGTTTTCAACAAACCTTCAGCAGAGTAAAATGCCGTTTACCAGAGATACGTTTTACGGTTTCAAAAGAAAAAACGGGAGAGTTGGGACCCGAAATACCATTGCTATATTGACATCGGTAAATTGTTCCTCAACTGCAGCGCGACTAATTGCAGATCATTTTTCTGAGGAAATGTTATCCGAGTATCCAAATGTTGATAATGTTACTGCTTTTGTTCATGGAACAGGATGTGGCATGATTTCAAATGGAGAGGGCTTTGAGGCCTTGCAACGAGTCATGTGGGGTTATGCAAAAAACCCAAACGTAGTCGGAGTTTTAATGGTAGGATTAGGTTGTGAGTTAAATCAAATTGATTGGTTGGTTGAAGCGTATGGTATTGAAAATGGATCACTTTTTCAATGGCTTAACATTCAGGAAGTTGCGGGACTCAGAAAGACTGTTCAGGAAGGTATTGGGAAAGTTAATGACATGCTGGTTGAGGCTAATAAATGTTATAGAAGTGAGTGTTTTGTCTCGGAGTTAACGGTGGCTTTGCAGTGCGGTGGATCCGACTCTTGGTCTGGTATGACTGCTAATCCAGCCTTGGGTTATGCTTGTGATATGTTAGTTGCTCAAGGCGGTACAGGCGTGCTAGCTGAAACTCCAGAGATTTATGGGGCAGAGCACCTTTTAGTTAAGCGTGCAGCTTCTCGTTCTATTGGTACAAAACTATTAGAAAAAATCAGTTGGTGGCAGACATATGCTAAACAAAGCAATGGTAGCTTGGACAACAACCCTACACCAGGAAATAAAAGGGGAGGTTTGACAACTATTCTTGAGAAATCCTTGGGTGCTGTTTCTAAAGGGGGATCGTCCCCCCTAATGGGTGTATATCACTATGCTGAACAAATTGAGAAGAAAGGTTTCATGTTTATGGACAGTCCAGGTTACGACCCAGTGTCTGTCACTGGACAAATCGCTAGTGGTTGCAATTTAGTCGCTTTTACTACCGGAAGAGGGTCGGCTTTCGGCTCGAAGCCATCTCCTTGTATTAAGATTGCAACAAATTCACGTTTGTTTGAAAGAATGAAAGATGATATGGATATAAATGCTGGAGAGATTCTAACAGGTGATAGTTCGATAGAAAATATTGGGAAAGAAATATATAAAAATTTCATAGAGGTGGCGTCTGGAAGGCGAACTAAATCTGAGGAGCAAGGACTTGGAGACTATGAATTTGTTCCCTGGCAAATCGGCGCTGTAATGTGAACTCCAAGTTTAAGAATGTTTCTAATCGAGATATGGATTTGGGATGAGATTAAAAGGAAAAAGAGCCCTAGTAACTGCTGCTGGTCAAGGAATTGGTAAGGCTATCACAGAAACATTTGTTAACGAAGGCGCAGAAGTCATCGCTTTGGATATAAACTCTGATCTATTATCTATGATAAAGGGAGTAAAATCGCTTTGTGTGGACGTAACTGATAAAGTAGAACTTTGCAGACATATTGAAGATGAGGCCCCTGAAATTCTAGTGAATTGCGCCGGTGTAGTGCATTCGGGTTCCATTCTTGATGCAATTGACGAGGAACTGGATTATGCATTTTCTTTGAACGTTAAATCAATGTTTTATGGAATAAAAGCTGCTCTACCTAGTATGATACAAAATCAAACAGGCTCTATAATTAACATTGGATCTGTGTGCTCATCTATAGTGGCAGCACCTAATCGGTTCGTGTACGGAACTACAAAAGCAGCAATTATTGGTTTAACTAAATCTGTTGCCTTGGAGTATGTTACTCAGGGTGTAAGGTGTAATTGTATATGTCCAGGTACAGTCGATAGTCCTTCACTTCATGAAAGACTAAATGCCACGGGAAATTATAAAAAAGCAATGAATGATTTTGTGGCACGACAAAAAATGGGTAGAATTGGACTTCCATCAGAAATAGGTAGCTTAGCAACTTATCTAGCGTCAGATGAGAGCAGGTTTACTACTGGAAATTCTCATATAATAGACGGCGGGTGGTCGCTAGGCTAGATTTCAGATAAAGTAAAGAATTTGTTATGCTAAAAATTCTGGGGGTACCTCTAGTTTATTTGATCTGCAGCAGGCAGTTACAGTATTTGCGAGCAGACAAGCTATAGTCATCGGGCCAACGCCACCAGGAACTGGCGTTATCGATCCGGCAACCTCGCAGGCGCTTTTGAAATTAACATCACCGACAAGCCTGAATTTTTTTTTGCTGTGACTCTCATCTTTTACTCTATTAATACCGACGTCTATTACCGTAGCACCTTGTCCTATCCAATTACTATTAACCATTTCTGGTTGCCCCGCTGCTGCGATTAATATATCGGCTTTTTTGCAAATAGCTTTTATATCTTTTGTTCTGGAATGGGCTATTGTAACAGTACAGCTATCTCTTAATAGTAATGATGCCATCGGTTTTCCGACAATGTTTGATCTTCCAATAATAACTGCATCTTTACCGCTTAAATTACCAAGGTTTTTTCTCAGGAGCATTAGGCATCCAAGCGGTGTGCATGGAGTTAATGCATCTTGACCCGTATTTAGCAGTCCAACGTTTGAAATGTGAAAACCATCAACATCTTTTTCTGGAATAATTGAGTTTATAACCAAACTTTCGTTTATGTGTTTTGGTAAGGGCAGCTGACACAAAATACCATGTACTTTTGGATCATTATTCAATGTTTGAATTTTTGTAAGAAGTTTTGTCTCAGAAACACTTTCATCCATTTTGTACTCAAATGAAGTCATTCCAGCTTCACGTGTCTGTTTCCCCTTATTTCTTACATACACTTCGCTCGCAGGATCTTTCCCAACTAAAATGACGGCCAATCCAGGCGTGATTCCATGATCTTTTTTTAGTTTTTCTACGTGCTGTGCGACTTTTCTTCGAACCTCGGCAGAGAATGCCTTCCCGTCTAAAATCTGTGTCATTTTTTTTCCTAAAATTTGTAAAACTTAATTAATTAGTTTGTTTTTTTTAAAAAAGGCCTTCGATTTGATTGCTTGAATTCAAACGTATTGACTCGGCGCTAGGAATGCGTGGAAGACCTGGCATCGTCATAATTTCGCCGCAAATTACTACTATGAAGCCAGCACCAGCTGATAATCTAACTTCTCTTATTGGCAGTGAATGACCTGTTGGTGCGCCTCGCAACTTTGGGTCAGTAGAAAAACTATATTGAGTTTTGGCCATACAAATAGGCAAGTGACCATAACCGGCGTCTTCCCAATTTTTTAGCTGTTCAGTTATGCTCTTGTTCGCAATAATTTTTTCTGCACGATAAATGTTTTTTGCTATTTTCTCTATTTTATCAAGAAGACTAAGGTTGTCTGGATAAAGAGGCGAAAAGTTTGCTACTTCACTATCCGCTAAAGCAGCCACTTTTTGTGCAAGTTCGATTATGCCTTTGGAACCTTTTTCCCAGTGTTGGCAAATTACAGCCTCAGAATTTTGATTGGAAACAAAGTTTTTTATTGAGTCTATTTCAGATCGTGTATCTTTTACAAAATGGTTGATCGCAACTATTACTGGTACGCCAAAAGCTTTCATATTTTCAATATGTCTACCTAAATTTTGGCATCCTGCGGTTACGGCAGTAGCGTTCTCTATGTGCAAGTCTTCCTTTGTTACCCCACCGTTCATTTTCATTGCTCGGACTGTTGCAACTATTACAGCTACTGAAGGAGTAAGTCCCGCTTTTCGACATTTGATATTCATAAACTTCTCAGCACCCAAGTCGGCACCGAAGCCAGCCTCTGTGACTACATAATCTGCTAAACTTAAAGCAGTTTTTGTTGCAATTACTGAGTTGCATCCATGCGCTATATTTGCGAATGGACCGCCATGTACGAAAGCGGGATTATTTTCTAAAGTTTGTACTAGGTTGGGCTGCATAGCTTGTTGTAGAAGCACAGTCATGGATCCGTCCGCTTTAATATCCCGACAGTAAACAGGAGTTTTATTTCTTCGGTAGGCTATAATAATATTTCCGAGTCGCTTCTGCAAATCGTCGAGATTTTCTGACAAACACAAAATGGCCATAACTTCAGAGGCCACAGTGATATCAAAGCCTGCTTGTCTTGGATATCCGTTTGCTACTCCCCCCAGGCTAGTAACTATATCGCGCAAAGCCCTATCGTTCATATCCAGAACCCGTCGCCAAACTACTCGCCTAGTATCTATTTCTTCACTATTTCCCCAATAAATGTGGTTATCAATCATTGCAGAAAGTAAATTGTGTGCACTTGTGATGGCGTGAAAGTCACCTGTGAAGTGTAAATTCATATCTTCCATCGGAACCACTTGGGCATAGCCTCCGCCTGCTGCACCACCTTTCATTCCAAAGCAAGGACCCAATGAAGCTTCTCTGATGCATATGGCCGCTTTTTTTCCAATAGCGTTTAGGCCGTCACCAAGTCCAACAGTCGTAGTTGTTTTGCCTTCACCAGCTGGTGTTGGGTTAACTGCTGTTACTAAAATAAGTTTTCCATTCTTTTTTGAAGTAGACGCATCTATAAATTCCGATGAAATTTTAGCTTTATCGTGCCCAAAAGGGATTAAATGATGTCCTGGAATTCCCAGCCCTTGGCCTATTCGTTGTATCGCTAACTTTTCAGCTTTTCTCGCGATTTCTATGTCTGTTTTCAATGCCACGGTTTTTTCCTTTTTCTGAATTAAATATTTGAAGCTGCCGTTTCAATGGCATGTAAAAATGATTTGGCGGAAGAGCTTGCGGAAAATAACTCGAATTCGTTGGTCTTAGACTTAATGATGATACTTCCCATTTGTTCAATAGTTGTTCTGGCAAAGTAGTCAGAATCAAAATTTTCTTGGCTCAAATCAAGCGAGCATAGTCGTTCCATACAGTCATATACTTTTTTTCCGCTAATTTTAATTCCAGTCCAAGCATCAGTTTGTTCAGTTATATAAAAAAATTTGTCGATTTAGTTCAGCAAATTTTGTAAAAGTTCTTCCGAATCAGAGTGATATATAATGAATAGTTGGTCTTCAGACATACGAAGAACTCTAACATTTCCAAGGCGTGACTTTTTACAACACTTGAAATCGGGTGATTTGATTTTGAGCATTTGTTCTAATTTTTTTAAAGCTGAGCCCTTATGCTCAGATTTTATAGCTAGTGCAATTATATTAAGATTTAATAGCTCAGAAATGTTCAAATCATTGATAATTTTTTTATATTTTTGTAATTCGACAGTAGCTTTAATACTATATTTATGCACGGAGGCGTTCCCCTTTTGGATCAACAAAGTGAGGTGACACCACTTCGACTTCTAAAGTATTATTATTTAGTAGATCAACAGCCATAATTTTCTCATTGATACGTTCTGAGCCATTTTTTAGGTAGCCCAGCCCTATTGAGTGACCTAGCGTGGGAGAAAAGGCAACAGAAGTCATCCAGCCCTCGTCATTCTTGAGCTCATATTTGATGTTTTTAGCAAAAAAGTGAGCTCCTGCTGTCAAACTAGTGTTTTTAAGTACGGGTCTTATACCAACTAATCGCAAACCTTCGCTATCATTGAACTCATCTCTCTCAGAGAGGATGTTTCCAATACAGTCATTATTTTTATTTACCATTTTTGCCATCCCAAGATTTTGAGCGGTCGTCTGCCCATTAAGTTCATTTCCCGCCGCATGACCCTTTTCTATTCTCATCACCCCTAACGCCTCTGTTCCGTAGGGAACAACATTAAATTGTTTTCCTGCTTTCATAAGCGCCCGGATAAGTCCGTCACCAAATTTTCTTGGTACAGCTAATTCATATGCTAATTCTCCTGAAAATGAAATTCTGAAAAGCCTTGCCTCAATACCATTACAGATACACAATTTATTGCACGCCATAAAAGGGAAGTTCTCGTTGCTAATATCGAACCCTTCATCAATTATCTCCTGAAGAAGTTTTCTTGAATTCGGTCCTGCGATTGCGAATTGAGCCCAAGCATCAGTCGTCGAGATTAAGTGCACGTCTAATTCTGGCCACAAGCATTGCCTGTAGAATTCTAAGTTTCGAAAAACGATAACAGCGTTGGCAGTTGTCGTTGTCATTACAAAGTGATTCTGGTCAAATCGGGCGGTTGTTCCGTCGTCGTACGCAATTCCATCTTCACGCAGCATAAGACCGTAACGAACTTTACCGATTGATAGTTTTCCAAAATTATTAGCATAAACTCGGTTAAGAAACTCTCCAGCATCCTTTCCCTTGATATCAATTTTTCCTAATGTGGTCACATCACAAACTCCAACTGAGCGTCTTGTGTGAGTAACTTCCCTATCTACAGTTACTCGCCAATTCTGTTCACCCTCGTGTGAAAACCACTGTGCTCTAAGCCAATTTCCTGATTCTACAAAGGTAGCACCATTCTCCGCAGCCCAATTGTGCGATGGGGTCAATCTAAACGGTTTAAAGTCTTGTCCTTTTGATTTAGCACCTAGAGCACCGATGGGAATGGGAGTGTATGGAGGCCGAAAAATTGTGGTGCCTGTTTCGGCAATAGTTTTTTTTGAGTAAAAAGCGAGTAAAGCTATGCCAAGAACATTTGAATTTTTCCCCTGATCAGTTGCCATTCCAAGTGTCGTGTATCGCTTCACATGCTCTACAGATTTAAAACCTTCTTTATAACTCTGGAGAATATCCTTTGAAGTCACATCATTTTGCAAATCTACCCAAGCGCGTCCCTTACTTTTGGCAACATAGTAAAGTGGTGTAATAAAATTTTTTTCTTTTTTGGTTTTGGGGATCTCTACATTTGTACAGTCTACCCCAAGGTCATTTAAGACTATACTTACTTGCTTTGCTGCACCTGAAAAGCAGTCACTAAGAGTAAATTGACCTGCTACTGAACCAGAGACATGCATACCCTTAGGTATATTCCCGGGAACAAAACAAAAATTTTCTTTCTCCCACTTTGGACGTCCACCTTGGTGGCAGGTAAGGTGAACATTTGGGTTCCACCCACCAGAAACCGCAAGACAATCTGTTTTGATAACACTTCCATTTTGGAGCATTACAGACTTTAGTCTTAAATTCCCTTTGGTATTAACTATCTGGCTATTTGTATAAACTGGGACATCAAGCGAATGTTTTGGTATTTCTGACCGGGCATCAATTATAGCTGCTAAGTTGCAGCCTGCTTCTGTGAGATCTTTAGCTGTTCTCCAGCCATCAGAATTATTAACGAACAGCGTAATTTTTTTTCCAGGAGATACACCCCATCGATTAACATACGACCGAACTGCGCTTGAGAGCATGATACCGGGCCTATCATTATTCCCAAACATAATACTTCTTTCTGTTGCTCCCGAGCATAAAATGGATTTTTTCGCATATATTTTCCATAGTATTTGCCGAGGCTTCATATCATTTGAAGATAGGTAGTCCCTCTTACGTTCTAGAGCACCAAATATTCCGTGATCAAAAACACCGTACACCGATGTACGTTTAAGGAGTCTTACATTTTCGTAAGATTCTAATTCTTGGATTACTCTGGTCACCCATTCGAAAGACGGCATTCCGTCAATTTCGTTATGGTCAGAATTTAATCTGCCACCAAATATAAAATCTTCTTCCGCTAATATGACCTTTGCGCCACTTTTTGCGGCTGTATATGCTGATATCAAGCCAGCCGGTCCAGAACCTATTACTAAAACATCGCAATGTAAGAAACCTTTATCATATACATCAGGGTCTGCCTTTGGTGAGAGAGATCCCAAGCCAGCTGCAGCTCGAATTATTGGCTCATAAACTTTTTCCCAGAACGATTTTGGCCACATAAAGGTTTTATAATAAAATCCCGCAGAAAAAAACGGGTGTAAGAAATCGTTTATACGGAGAAAGTCAAATTCTAGTTTTCCTCGATGGTTCTGACTTTCTGCTTCTAAATCCTCGAATAATTCTTGTACGGTAGCCTTTACATTCGGTTCGTTCAGTCCGTCTCTTTTAAGATTAATCATTGCATTTGGCTCTTCAGACCCTGCGGCAAATATACCACGAGGTCTGTGGTATTTAAATGACCTGCCCACTAAGTGCTGGCCGTTAGCTAGCAAAGCAGACGCTAGTGTATCTCCTTCATAGCCAAAAAATTCACTCTTATTAAATCGAAACTTAATTTTCTTTTCTCTGTTTACGATTCCCGTTCGCAACCGATTACTGTTCTGCATATTTTTTTCCTAAAACGAGATCTCTTGCAAGCCGTACATTTTTTATTTCATGTGTTAGGGTATTCCGTGTGACTACAAGCCATGACCTGTCGCCTTGTTCATGGTACCAAAGCTCGTCGTGGTCTCCCATTTTGTTTTCTCTAAGATAAAGATAATCGTGGAACATTTGGGACGAATCTTCTGATTTCCAGTTGGGCCGAGATAGCAGTCTCGCATCACCTTTGTATATAAACTCGCTAGCGTCCCTTGGCCCTAAAAGTGGATGGTTAATTATCATAATATTCCTTGCAACTAATGTAGGTTTGGTTGTGCACCTTGACCTTTTTCATCAATAATTGCTCCCCGTTTAAATCTATCAAGTTTGTATGCCTCAGCATTAGTGTGAGGCTCGTCTTTTGCAAGCAGGTGAGCATAGCACAAACCACTTGCCGGAGTAGCCTTAAAACCGCCGTAACACCAACCTCCATTAAAGTAGAGGCCCTCAATTGGAGTTTTATCAATGAATGGAGATCCATCCATTGACATATCCATAACTCCTCCCCACATTCGAAGTAATTTTGCACGTCCAATCATTGGCATTACTGCCATTCCACCTTCACAAACATCTTCAACTGTTGGAAGGTTGCCTCTCTGAGCGTAACTATTGTAGCCGTCTAAATCACCACCAAAAACCAACCCACCCTTATCTGATTGATTTACATAAAAATGTCCTGCACCAAACGTTATAACTCCCGGCAAAATAGGTTTTAATCCTTCCGACACAAAAGCTTGGAGAACATGCGACTCAATTGGTAACTTAATGCCGGCCATTTTCATCAATACTCCTGACGACCCAGCGACGCAGATTGCTACTTTTTTGGCGTTTATTTGACCCTTTACAGTATTTACCCCGATACATTTGTTATCTTCCATAATTATATCTGAAACTTCACAGTTTTGAATAATATCGACGCCTAATGCGTCAGCTCCACGTGCATAACCCCACGCAACCGCATCATGTCTTACTGTACCGCCTCTTGGTTGGCAAAGCGCTCCCTTAATTGGAAATCTTGCGTTATCGTAATCTAAAAAAGGCGCAATTTTTTTCAGTTCCTGTTGATCCAGTAGCACTGCTCCTGCTCCAGATAATAGCATTGCGTTTCCTCGGCGTACAAAAGCGTCTCTCTGTGGATCATTATGAAACAAATTCATTATGCCTCGTTGCGACACCATCGTGTTGTAGTTTAACTCCTGCTCTAGGTTTTCCCAAAGTTTGAGAGATAATTCATAAAAGGGTTGGTTGCTGTTAAGTAGATAGTTTGATCGGATTATGGTTGTATTTCTACCGACGTTTCCCGACCCAATCCAATTTTTTTCTACAACTGCAATGTTCCTAATATTAAATTCTTTCGCAAGGTAGTACGCAGTAGCCAACCCATGGCCACCTCCCCCCACAATAACTATATCATAGTTTTTCTTTGGCTTAGGTTCCTTCCAGACAGCTCTCCAACCCGTATTACCCGTGAGTCCTTCAATAAAAAGCTTTAGTGCAGAGTATTTCATTCTTAGCTCCTAATCTTACACTATTGTTAATTATTTTTTAAACAGCTATATAATAGACATAAAATGTTTTAAAGCAGACCAAATAGGATTTTAATGTACAAAATTGGTGTTCTTGCCCTGGATGGCTTTGCTCTAATGTCTTATGCTTCATTAGTAGAGCCACTGAGAGCAGCAAATTTGTTGAGTGAGAAACCTCTTTACCAAATAATTAATATTACTAGTAACAGTAATTTTGCGCTCAGTTCAACAGGAGTAAAAGTCGATGGGTATAATTTTCGTGAGGTAAATACGTTCTTGGATTTAGTTGTAGTTGTAGCTGGCGGTGATCCTTTTTTGTTTGAAAATAAAAGCCTTTTGACTTGGCTCAACCGAGTGGCAAAGTTTGGTACCTGTATTAGCGGTGTTTCCGGTGGACCCGTTATTTTAGTTCGAGCAGGGCTAATGTCTGGACGGAGAATGACAGTTCATTGGGAACACGCAGTTGGTTTGAAAGAAATAAACCAGCATATTGTTTTGGAAAAAACGCTTTACGTAATCGACCGAGATAGGATGACATGCGCTGGTGGAACTGCTCCCATGGATATGATTCTCGCCTTGATCTCAAGTCAGCAAGGTACTGTTTTTGCGCAACTGGTCAGTGATTGGTTCATGCATACAGAAATTCGGCCTGCGGAGGGGCCTCAGAGAGCCGGTATTGTCGAGAGAATAGGTTCAAACAACCCGACAGTTTTGTCTGCGGTAAAGCTCATGGAAAGCCATTTGTCAGACCCACTTAATTTAACACAGCTTGCTGGACTGTGCAGCGTTTCTGGAAGACAGTTAAATAGACTTTTTAAGATTTATTTAGGCTGTTCAACAATGAAATATTATTCCTTTATACGTGTTGAAAGCGCTAAAAGTTTGATTAGAAACTCTGCACTTGGAATTTCGGAAATTTCTGAAGCATCTGGTTTTTCTAACTCATCTCATTTTTCCAGTATGTTTTTCAAGTTAAATGGCCTTTCTCCCAGGCAGTATAGAAAGGCTCTTCCGAGATTTTAACTTGTGTCATTAAACAAAGTCTACAGAAACTTGAGTCGCTGGGCTGGAGCCTAAGTATAGCAGAGTAAAATGAGCCGCCCTCGAGCTTAGAAAAACATTCGTATGGTCGGATCCTTTAAATCTCATAAATTTCCAGGATTTGATCATTTTAGAAAAAATGTTATTTTTGAGCTGTCTAAGATGATAGTTGGAATCGTCGCTTTAATTATTAAATGAAATATTGAGAATAGAGAAAAGAAATGAGGGTCCACTAGTGTTTTACTTTATTAGTGTGATACTAGTTTCCGAAGACATTACTCTAGGAATTAATGATAATAAATTAATGGTTTCTTTGAGTGATACTATGACTTAACATAACAAAAATTATTATGCGCAACTTGTGGGTATCGTGATGACTAGAACTGTAAAAGTTTCATGCTTGCAAACTAATCCAAAGTCAAATTTTGAAGAAGCTATTCGAGAATCGCAGGATCTTGCGAAATTAGCCTTAGGTGAGGGTTCGCAATTTATTTTTATTCCAGAGTATTGTGGTGGAGTCAGGCTTGATAGGTCAACTCTCGTTCCCCCAGTAGAGAAAGAAGATCGCCACCCTTTTTTAAAATTTTGTCAGGATTTTGCGGCTAAATCGGGCGTATGGGTTATGATTGGCTCTATTTCTGTCGCTAGCTACGGAGAAAAATATTTTAATAGGGGTTATATAATTGATAGAAACGGATCTATCGTAAGTAAGTATGATAAAATCAATTTGTTTGATACGGAGTTTGGAAAGGATATGTTCAGAGAAAGTAGAACGGTAACTTCTGGTTCCTCAGCTAGCGTAATTGAGACTGAATTTGCAAAAATTGCTCACACAATCTGTTATGATATAAGGTTTCCCATTATTTACAGGACTTTAGCTCAGAACGGTGCTGAAATATTGGCGATTCCATCGGCTTTTAAAAAGCTTACGGGCAGAGCTCACTGGCATACTCTTAATCGGGCAAGAGCAATCGAGACAGGCTCTTTTGTAGTTTCTGCTTGTCAGGTAGGTGACATTGAGGGAGGGGGTTCAAGTTATGGTCATAGTTTGATAATTGATCCATGGGGGAGAGTCCTTGCATATGGTGGAAAAGAAAGGGGTATTATAACTGCTACTTTAAAACTTGACGATGTCGACCTAGTGAGAAGGCAGATACCAAGTTTGAATTACGAACCTAAGTTCAAGATTTTAACATTTGGGAGCAAAACTTGTTAGCTATTCTAATATGTCAGTGGCTGTCTGTTCTCACTGATGATGTTTTTTGGAGACTTAAATGAACTTAAGGCGGGTAGGTATTATTGGTGCAGGTCCAACAGGGTTGTCTCAATCACACTCTTTTTAAAAAGCGAAAAAGAAGGGAATTAGAGTACCAGAAATAGTTTGCTTTGAACAGCAAAGTGATTGGGGTGGCTTATGGAATTTTAGTTGGAGGAGGGGTAGTGATAGTCATGGTTGTCCTTGTCACAATTCAATGTATCGAAATCTATGGCCTAACGGGCCCAAGTAGGCTCTAGAGTTTCAAGATTATAGTTTTTTTTAAACAATTCGGCGTTGAGACTCCTTCATTTCTTCTCGTAGCATAATCTTATTTCAAATAAAAATCGTTAAAGTTTTTTAGCTTTTTTCCACAATTTATTTGACATACCCAATATTTGGTTATTTCTTCATTCTTATCAATATATTCTTTTTCAACTCTGTGTGAATGGTAATTAATGTGGAGCAGTTTGATATCGCAGTCGTAGGGGTTGGTTCTGCTGGTTCAATAGTTGCAGGCCAGCTAGCTTCTATGACAAATCTTCGTGTAGTAGCTATCGAAGCGGGTGGTTCGGATAGTAGACCAGAAATTAAAGTTCCAATAGGTTATGGAGTAACGTTTTTTAGTTCGAAAGTTAATTGGTGTTATGAGAGTGAAAAACAGTTTCAACTTAATGATCGATCTTTGTATTGTCCTAGAGGAAAGGTGATTGGCGGGTCTGGTTCGATAAACGCAATGGTTTATGTTCATGGACAGCCAGGCGACTATCACGACTGGGAGCGAAATAGTAATTCAGAGTTTGGCTGGCAATCAGTTAAGTCAACTTTCGATGTTCTTGAGGGTAAGGGAAAAAATATTTCTAAGAATATTTTATCTGTTTCAGACGTCTCCGAACAACATGAGCCACTATTGCAACGGTTTTTTGATGCTTCCCAAAATGTTGGTTTTGATTTTACCAAAAAAATAAATAAAGACAATTATAATTGTGTTGGTCACTATCCAATAACTACCAAAAATGGAATTCGGCGGAGTGCTGCCGACGTCTTCTTGAAACCAAGTTTAAAGAGTAATGAAATTAAAATTATAAAGAACGCTCTAGTAACAAAACTTAAGTTTACAAATAAAACAGTTTCAGAAATCGAATATATCGAAGGAGTTTCTGTTAAATCTATAAAAGTTTCTGTGGGTGTAGTAATGACTGCTGGTGCAGTAAATACTCCGCACATTCTTATGTTGTCAGGAATTGGAGATAAAAGTAGTCTAAAAAATATTGGTGTAAGTCCGGTGGCTGATTTAAGAAATATTGGTAAAAACCTTCAAGATCACCTAGGTATCGATTATTTATTCAAAATTAAAGAAAAATCTCTTAACCGAGAGCTTGGAAGCTGGAGAGGGTGTGCCAAAGCGTTATTAAGATATGTTGCCTTTCGTTCAGGCCCCTTTTCTCTCAGTGTTAATCAAAGCGGTGGGTTTGTGAATTGGAAAAGTAGAAATAGATGGCCTAACATTCAGTTATACTTCAATCCATTAACATATTCTGTCAATCACAAACCTCGAAAAAGACAACTTTTAAGACCTGACAGATTTGATGGATTTGCAATTGGCTTTCAACCGTGTCGCCCGGCGAGTCGTGGTGAAATTAAAATCCAGTCTGCTGACCCGCTTATTCCGCCTCTAATTGATCCAAATTTTCTTGATAGCAAGCAGGATCTTCATGATGTGATGGCTGGCATAGAGTGTATAGAAAAAATTTTAGAAGATAATAATCTTAAATCGATAATAGTTGAACCTAAAACAGCGGATCTGTCAAAGTTGTCCTCAATTGAAAAATTGGCTGATTTTAGAAAGAGAGCAGTTTCTATTTACCATTTATGCGGATCCTGCAGACTTGGAAAAGATAAAATCAACGATCCAGTTGATACTGATTTTCGATTGAGAGGTTTCGACAACTTATGGATTGCTGATGCTTCAGTTTTCCCGTCAATACCGTCTGGTAATATTAATTCGTCTGTTATGATGATTGCGTTCAAAGCCTCCCAAAAGATAATTCAATACGTTAAAAAAGCTAAGAGTGCATAAAGGAACATTTCATGGATTTTGAACTGGTAAACAAAATAAAGAGCTTAGAAACTTTTACAACGGAATTTCTTAGCGTAGTTAAGTTGACTATGTTCGATGGTAGCGCTGGCTGGGGACAAATGTCACCCTATAATGCTGATATTACATCAAGAGTTTTTCATAGGCAAGTTGCGCCCCATGTCCTTAATATCGGCTTCTCTTCATTTAAAGAACTTGAAGACTTGGTACTTGCGAAGGAACACAAGTTTCCAGGCTCATATCTTTTGCGAGCATTGTCAGGACTTGATACTGCACTGTGGGACTGGCTCGGAAAGCGAGAAGAGAAACCTGTCTCAGCACTTATTGGTGGTAGGCTAGTTCCTCTTCGAGTATATGGGTCATCAATGAAAAGACAAATACAACCGAGTGCTGAAGCAGATAGATTGTGCATCCTGAGAGACCAGTATGGTTTTGACGCATTTAAGTTTCGAGTGGGGGCCGAGTGTGGTCGTGGAATAGATGAGTGGCTTGGTCGCACTGAAGAAATTGTTAAGGTCGTGCCTAAAGCGCTCGGAGACAATATAGATAAGCTTGTTGATGCGAATAGCTGCTATTCGGTTTCTCAGGCAATCAAGATTGGAAAGATGTTAGAGGACAACGGTATTTGCCATTTTGAAGAGCCATGCCCTTACTGGTTACCAGATCATACCAAGATTGTTGCGGACAGTTTAGAGATTGATGTAGCGGGGGGAGAGCAAGATTGTGACTTTAGAATTTGGGATCAAGCAATTAAAAACAAGATTGTAAATATTGTGCAGCCAGACCTAATGTATCTGGGTGGCTTTACTCGGGCTTTAAGAGTCTCAAAACTTGCCAATGAGTATGATTTAGCTTGCACGCCCCATGCAGCAAATTTGTCTTTGGTCACTATTTGTACTATGCATTTTTTAGATGTAATACCTAATCCGGGAAAATATCTGGAGCTTTCGATTGAAAGAGATGATTATTATCCCTGGCAGAAAGACTTGTTCTTGGGAAACCCGTTTCAAGTTAATAATGGAAAGGTAAAAATTCCAACTGAACCGGGGTGGGGAGTTCAGTTTAACCCATCTTGGCTCGAAAAAACAGCATATAACATTAGTTCAAGCTAACTAACGGTCTTAGAAAAATTGGCCGAGCAATTATATTTTTTCTATCCTGTGTTGGTGGTCAATTGCGGTGAGAAATTTCTGAAAATTAAAAAAAGTTATCCCAACAGTTTTATCATTTACCAACGGATGGAAAAATATTGTTTCTGTTGACTCAAGCTTTTTTTCAAGAACTAAGGTAACATTATTTTCTTTATCATTGATTAAGGCAAAAGGGCTAACTGCACCTGGACGTATTCCAAGAAATTCAAATAGTCGTTCCGAACTTCCAAAAGAAAGTTTGTCTGATTGGATAGTACTGGGCAAGTTTTTGAGATTGATAAGGTGATCTTGTTCAGTAACGATTAAAAAATTTTGTTTTTTCTTGTCTCTTAAAAATAGATTTTTTACATGTAGCCCTTTCATACCCCTCTGATATGACTTAGCATCTTTGACAGTAAAAATCGGAGGGTGCTCGTGAAAGGTAAAAGTTATTTTACAATCGTCGAGGAACTTTAATAGTTGCCCCGAAGTAGTTGGCAGGCTATCTTCCCATTTCGATGACGCATCCATAACACAAATTTACATTTTAAGTTTTTTTTTACTATCGTATTTTTTATTTCAAAGTCAGAGATTCGTCAATATGTGTGAAGATGTGATTTTTTAAGGCGTCTGAAAGAAGTTTCCAAAAGATATAAATTTAAATTGAAGTCTTTACACTGATATCTTAGATTAAAAAAATCTATAAAAAAAATGTTAAAATTATGCCAGAAAATATTGATAGAAAAATTGCAGTTATTTTTGTTGCCGACGTAGTTGGTTTCAGTAATTTGATGGAAAAAGATGAGGCAGGAACACTTCAAACCTTTCGTTCTTGTAGAGATATTCTGAGAAAACTTTTTGATGAGCATGGCGGTAGGATTTTCAATACAGCGGGAGATTCTGTGCTGGCTGAGTTTCAAAGTGCGGTGTCTGCAGTAATTTGTGCCAAAGAGTTTCAGAAATTGATTAAAGAACGAAACTTGAGTCGTTCGTCTGAAGCGAGCATGCACTTTCGTATTGGCTTGAATATGGGTGATGTAATTGTTGAGGGAGAAAATCTCTATGGCGAAGGTGTTAACGTCGCCGCTCGTTTAGAAGCTTTATGTCAACCAAACGGCGTTTGCTTATCAAAAAGTATTATGGAATTTGTCAACCGAAAGGCAGATATCGAATTTATTGATTTAGGAGAGCAGAAAGTTAAAAACACTGTTCTGCATGCCTTCGATTTGGTAGACCCTGACTTACAAAAGCGTGAGTTAGAACTTAATACAGTTGATAAAGATGTGGAAAGCCGTCCTCCAAATATTGCTGTACTTCCTTTCAAAAACTTAAGCAATGATCCTGAGCAAGATTACTTCGCTGATGGTATCACTGAAGATATAATTTCTCATTTGTCTCAGTGGAAAACTTTCCCAGTGATCTCGAGTAATTCGGTACTGGCTTTAAAAAATTCGAAAGACTCAACTAAAGTAATTGCTGAACAGTTAGGTGCAAGATATCTTGTCGTAGGAAGCGTTAGGAAAGGGGGTAACAAAGTAAGAATAAATGTAAAACTAATAAATGCTGAGGACGATACTCAAATATGGACGCAGAACTGGGATCGCTCGCTCGAGGACATCTTCGAAATTCAAGACGAAGTTTCGCAGAAAGTAGCCGTTTTTATATCGCCTGCACTTAAAGCCAATGAAGTAAAGCGATTTAATGAGAAAAAAAATATCAATCTAAGTTCTTGGGACAAGTATCTAAAAGGTTTATCTTTTTTTAATCAAGCCAGGATAACTCAGGATGTTGAAAGTGAGTTAAATTTAAGAAGAAAAGCTGTTGCTCATTGTGAGGAAGCCATAAAGATGGACTCTGAGTTTAGCGAGCCTCATATAATTATTTCATTTTGTATGATAGATTTTATTTTTTTGCCCCAATTGAGTTCAGAACGTTCTGAAAATGAAAAAAAATTTCAGCTACATGCTCAAAAAGGTTATGATTTAGATCCTAATAACCCTGATGCTATCTTTTGTTACGGTCTAACCTATTGGGTCAAACAGGATGTTGAAAAAGTAAGTGAATTTATTAAAAAGGCTCTCGAAGCGAATCCAAACCATCCCCGTTCGCTCGAAATGTATTCGGTTCAATTGCAACGCGAGGGAAACTTTGATAAAGCAATCGACTGCATTAGAAGAGTTATGGAAGTCGACCCCGTTTCAAGAGTAGAGTCGGAGGGATTTTTGATATTTCATTATATTGCTAAGAAGGATTGGGTTAATGCTCTATCTTCTATTGATAGGTGTATTGAAGCAAGGCCGATGGATAGGTTTTATGGTTTCAAAGCATCGGTATTGGCAAATATGGGTGAGGTAGAAGAAAGTAAAGCTTGGCTAAAGAAATTTCTCATCTATAGGCCTGAAATCAAAACATTGGCTGACTACGAAAAGGTAGCACCAGATATGAGTGATGCACTTAAGCAGAACCTTATAGCAGGTATCAAGATTGCAGGATTATAGACGAAACTAAAATAAGCTTTTGTTCTTGGTAGCCAGGGAGGGACTTGAACCCCCGACACGCGGATTATGATTCCGCTGCTCTAACCACCTGAGCTACCTGGCCATGAAAAATATTTACCTCTTCGTCTAATGTACAGCTTGCACATCGTCAAGCAAGGAAAATTTGTCCTGCTTGTACTTTCACTTGTAAAGGTAAATTAAAGGTTTTCCTGTCAACTGCTTAAATAAATTTTTTATAGAATTTAGATAATGGCAAATAGTTTCAAGGTCTGCGGCTGGTGGGCTCGAAATATTATTCACGATCTCCAGGATGGTGCCGCCAACCGTATCGAAATCAGGAGTAAAGCCCATAGGAAATTAATTAAAACTTTTTTATTCAATAATTTTTTCGCATGCCTCCGAATTATCCTACAGCAGAGACCTTGAGAGAAAATAGGCTTTGTAAATTTCCATTGCGAAAACAATTTTTTCCAAAGATTTTACAACATATTCTTTCTCATACTCAGATTTTTCAAACGCCATTACACCTATAATGGTCATAGTAGTTTTGACTACTTTTATTTCATGATGACTTTATATTATGCTATTTTTTTATGAAACACTGACGTATTTTTTCAGATGATAATAATGAAAGTAATATAGTGCCTTACATTTATACTATCCATATTTATGCTTAGTATCGTAAGAAGCATAGATATTAAAATTAGCCTCCAGTATGGCTCATGAACCTAGACATTTGACCCTTTATTTTTTGGTTAGAATAATTAAAATCATGCCCTAGAGGTTTGGTCTTGATTGCTGCCTCGATCGCTTTTTGAATCTCAGAAATATCTCCCGGCGTTGCCCGTATTGTCGAACGTAGATCTGTTACGCCCTCCTGCCCAAGGCATGTAAAAAGTTGTCCTGTGCATGTGAGCCTAACTCTGTTACAACCGGCACAGAAATTGTTGCTTAATGGAGTGATGAATCCAACGATTGTATCAGTTTCTTTTATGTGGACGTATTTAGCGGGTCCGCCAGTAGATAGACTTGAATCTGTTAATGTCCACCTTCGATCCAAGTCGTTTCGAAGTTCTTTTAAGGTCCAATATTGACTTAACCTATCTTCGTCGTTGAACATACCCATCGGCATTACTTCAATGAAAGTTATATCAAAACCTTCATCTCCGCACCACGAAATAAAGTCGTGTATCTCATTATCATTTGTGCCTTTCAACGCAACAGTATTTATTTTTATACTTAGTCCAGCTTTTTTTGCGGCTGAAATTCCATTTAATACCTTTTCAAGGTTACCCCACCTCGTAATTTTTGTAAATTTTTTTGGGCTAAGGGTATCAAGTGATACATTTATTCTTTTTACGCCTAAATCTTTTAATGGTTGGGCAAATTTTTCAAGCTGGGTACCATTGGTCGTTAGAACTAGCTCTTTAAGCTTTCCAGAGACTAAATGGCGTGAGAGATTCTCAAAAAAGGTTAGTATATTTTTTCTAACAAGCGGCTCACCTCCTGTTATTCTAAGTTTATCTATCCCAAGGTCTATAAAAGCGGTACATAAGAAATCTAACTCCTCAAGTGTAAGAAGCTCTTTTTTTGGTAAAAATGTCATTTTTTCGGACATACAGTACAGGCATCTTAAATCACATCTATCTGTGACAGATAGTCTAAGGTATGAAATTTTTCTTGCAAATGGATCAATTAACGTTTTCATGACAACCGTAAAAAAATTATGGTTTTAGTTTATTCTTTAAGCTTTCCAGTTGCAAGAAAGTTATTGCTTAAAATATTATTTCCTTGGTTTGAAGGCATGTATCTTTTTTTTTAACTTTTTAGCCATCCCTTGCTTATTAACTTGTCTTGACCTACCAAAAGATAGATCACCTTTGTTTACGTTCTGAGTAATTACTGAACCCGAGGCGATGTAAGTATCATTTCCAATAGTCAATGGTGCGACCAAGGAGGAGTTTGAACCAACGAAGGAGTTTTTACCAATGTCAGTATGATATTTTGAGACTCCGTCGTAATTGCAAAATATTGTTCCCGCTCCGATGTTTGTGTTGGTTCCAATTGAGGCGTCTCCAACATAAGAAAGATGGTTTACTTTTGAGTCTAAATCCAAGTTTGAGTTTTTTAGTTCTACAAAGTTTCCAACCTTCACGCCTGCCTCGATAACTGTTTTTGGTCGTATTCGTGTATACGGTCCGACTTTAGCTCCTTTTCCAATAGTACATCCTTCAAGATGACAAAATGGAAGAATCTTTGAATTTCCTTTTATTTCAACGTTAGTTCCAAATATAACATTTTGTTCTATCTCAGTGTTACAATCTATCCGAGTATCAAAAGAAAAGAAAACCGTTTTCGGATCACGTAAGGTAACTCCTGCCTTTAAGAATTTTTTTCGCATTTGCTTCTGGAACCTTTTTTCCGACTGAGCTAGTTGCTTTTTCGTATTAACTCCAACCGCCTCATGCTCCTTACACTTAACAAATTCGGTTTTTATCTGATTCTGGCGAGCCAATGTAACAATATCAGTAAGGTAAAATTCTTTTGCTGCATTATTGTTGTTTACTTTTTTTGTTAGATTAAAAATCGTTTTAGAGTCTCCCGCTAGAACACCTGAATTACATAGTGAGATTTTTTTTTTCATTGTTCGACGCATCTTTCTCTTCTACAACTCTCTCCACAAAATTGTTGCTATCAATTATAAGTCGACCATAATTCTTTGGATTTTTGGAGTTAAAAGCGAGAAGCTTGAGTCTTTTTTTGTCATTATCAAAGTTTAAAAGTTTTGTGATTGTTTTGAGGCTTAAGAAAGGTACGTCACCAAATAAAATCAATAACTTACCATTATAATTTGCTAGCTGCTTTTCTGCACTTAAAACGGCTGTGGCTGTTCCGTTTTGACAAATTTGTTTTACGTACTTTACCTGGTTGGATAATTGTTCGGCCACCGATCTGATCTCAAAATCATCTGAATTAGTGACAACTATCGTTTTGTGACATTTTAGCTGCGCAGACAAATTTAGTGGAAACCATATTAGAGGTGCTCCACCAATCTTATGTAACACCTTTGGTAAAGATGACTTCATTCGGCTGCCTTTTCCAGCAGCCAAAACTATTGATACTATTTGCATTTAATTTCTCTCTAGCTAAAACTAACTATCCGTGTAAGTATGTTTATCAGGACTTATAACATTTGAATATGAAAATTTTAGAAGACAATGTTTGCAGCTATATTTGATTTGGATGGAACTCTTGTGGATACCGCAGATGATCTTATGTTGGCAGGTAACAACTTATATGAAGAATTGGAGTGGGATTTAAGGTTAGATCCAAATTTCGATACTGGTATTGCGATTGGCGGTGGCCGGTCAATGATAATTTATGGGCTAAAGTCACAGGGGATTCCAGTCAATAAAAACGTGGTTGATAAATTATATCCATTGTTGTTGAAGCACTATGATAAAACTATCGACAAAAATTCGTTTATATATCCTGGCATAAGAGGCGTTCTGGAAGAATTAAAAGAAAATTCTAATTGGGAAATAGGGTTATGCACCAATAAGCCAGAGGCTCAGGCTCAAGAACTTCTTAGTAGGCTTGGTATAAGATCTTTTTTCAAATCTTTTGTGGGTGCAGACACTGTAGGCGTTGCGAAACCGAGTCCAATTCCTCTAATTGCAGCAATAAAATTGTTGGGTGCTGATCAGAGAAGGTCAGTACTTATTGGTGATACCGAAACCGATCGCGTTACAGCCTCAAACGCTAATGTGAAATCTTTGATAGTGCGTTACGGACATGGTAAGTTCGTAAGTGATTTGGACAAACTTAATCCAGACGCTTTAGTAGATACTCCTTGGCAAATAGTTGAAGTGTTGAATACTTTAGTTTCTAGTTAATACCCGAAGTAGAAAAAAGATTTTAACGTAATCAGCGTTCTTCTAACGAGGTAAGTTTTGTCTTGTATGCTTTCTAAAACATTGACAATATTTTTGTAATAAATTACGAGACGAGTATGAGAAATCGTATTGGTGATGTTTTACAATAAGCGGGCGTTGTGTAATGGTAAGACCCTAGCCTTCCAAGCTAGAGACGGGGGTTCGATTCCCCCCGCCCGCTCCATAATAGGTCAGGATGCCTGCAATTAATTGTAACAACGCAATTATCTGAAATTTTCTTGAAACTTTTAATTTTCGCAATTACTTTAACAAAAAAATTAGGCAAAATTTTTATTTTTAGGATTTCTAAACAGCCTATTTCTTAAATAGTCAGGTCCAAGTCTTTTTTCTATAACAATTACAATATCAACTAAATCAAGTCGAAATTTGTTTTTTTAAGAACAAGATTATCCATGGTTCTATTTCACCTTCGAGGCCAGCGGCCTCACCAAAATATTCTTTTTCACAAAGAAAACCTACTTTTCTACTCAGCTCTAGCAATTCTGACTTAGTGTAATAAGAGTAATGCCGATTGAGTCGGTCTCTTCGTTCGCCAGAACCTAGTTTCATTCCAATTGAAAAAATACCACAATCGGTCAAAAGCTGGTGGATATTTATTAAGTTGTGGTGTAATTTATTTTTTGCGACGTGTAATAGACTAAAATTTGCCCAAACCCCCTTATATATTTTGCGACCGGTGATATCTGAAAAAGAGAGCCTACGTGCACTTAATCCGTGCCTTTTATTCGTAATCTCGACCATTTTCTGAGAGGCGTCAATTGAGTCTACTTTGAGCATTTGTTCTTTCATTCTTGCTGATGCGACTCCTGTTCCACAACCTAAGTCAAGCACATGACTATTTCTTGGCATTTTTCTTATAAAGTCTTCAAGTGCAGGTATTGGTTGATTGTCAGTCAAAATGGCATAACTTAAGGCATTTTTGTTATATGAATCTATTGTTTTTTTATCGTACATATTATTTAATTTGCACACTCATTGTCTTTAGATTATTTTTTTATATTGTTTAGTAGACTCGTGTGAAGACCACGAGGGATTTGCTTTTTTTTGTCATAAAACGGTAACGAAATTATTTCACAATTATAAATTTTACTGTTGTGAGCTTCCAGTTTTAATTTTTTATCGCACCAAATACCAGGTGTATGAAATTTAACATAACCTATCCCACACTCTAGAAATGGAGACCATGCCCCCGTAGTAACTCGACCAACTTCGTCTCTTTCGTGGAAAATTCGAAGCCCTTCAGTGGGTACAATTCTTTTGCATTTCAGTCCGAATAGTCGACAAGCTTTGCTAGCGGATTTTAATGAGTTCTTGCCAATAAAAGCGCTGTTTTTCTCGTCGACAAAGCTACCCAGACCGACATCGTAGGGAGTGTCGGTGTCTTCGATATCAGTTCCATAATCAAGTATTCCAGCTTCAATTCGGCGAATACTCATGGAGTCGAGACCGCCTGTTCCAAGGCCATATTTTTTGCCTACCTCTAAAAGGTGAGTCCAAAGTAAACTGCAGTCCGTGTTAAAAGCCGTGTAGATTTCAAAGCCTAATTCCCCTGTCCATCCTGTTCTTGAAACTAGTAACTTTTGCTTTTTAAAAGTGTAGTAGCTCGCATGAAAATATTTTAAATTCTGTGTATCATTGCTTTCAGTTGCATCTTTGAGAATTTCAAGAGATTTTGGTCCTTGGACTTGCAAGACGTGAGAGGCGGGATCTGTAATTTTAACATTAAGATTGTTTGAATGAGCGATAAGCCATAGTTTGAAGTTGCCGTTTGCATGTATGTACCAGAAATGATCTTTGGAAAAGCGTATTACTATCCCATCCATTACTATTCCGCCTTCTGGGTTGCATGCAAGCGCATAGCGGGCGCAAAGTAGCTTCATATCTCCAATTAACCGACAGAATACTTTTTCTAACAATTTTACTGCGTCTTCGCCACGAATATCGATCGGCTTTTCTGGTACCGAGTAAAGCATAGCTTCCTTGCGAAGTTTCCAATAGCTTTCTATTGGGTCGTCTCCAGTGGATAGAGCATAAAGCCGATTAGCATATATTCCAAAAAGTGTTTTCTCAGTTTTATAAAATTGTGAAAATGGACTTTCTTCAAGGCGCTTACTGCTGAGAGGAATGATTTTATGTGAGTCTGCATAGTTTTTTTGTTTCATTTCAGTCATAATTTTAACTTCATGATTTCTAGCATCTTTTAAAAAACCTTTCTTAAATACCTGCTTGAACTTATAAAAGCAAAACTTTGTCTAATCAGAATGTAGTATACTAAAAAAAAATAAGTGAATAATTTTTTTCTAGCAGACAATTAAAATTGAGAGTTTTTGACTTATTTCTTAGAGTTGAGGGTTATTACTTTTGCAAGTGAGTGATTTATTAATCGAGTATTTATTCATTAGGTTTCATTTGGTCAATTATTTTTTATCGTTTAATCGCACTTGTTTTATCTCTTTTTACTTGATAAGCGAACACTCAATCAATCAAAGGGTTTTTAATGTCTTCACCTGAAGGAAATCAAAAGCTAGACAACAGCAAAAGTAGCAGCGTCTACGCTTTGACTCGAGAAAAGTCTTATCAGTTTCAATCATTAATTGGACTTGGAGTGTTTTTTAAGCCCTACAAGTGGGGAATATTAGTTGCTACAATTGTTCTAATTGTTACAGCCATGCTTTCGCTAATTCTTCCGCTAGCGGTTCGAAGAGTGGTCGACGGCTTTTTTGAACAATCTGAAACGCAGATTGATCAGTATTTTTTTGTCGCTATTTTTATTGCAGGGCTATTAGCGCTTGGTACGGCTAGTCGCTTTTATCTTGTCACCAGGTTGGGTGAAAGAATTGTTGCAGATATTCGAATAGCTGTTTTTAATCGAGTTATTGGTATGAGCCCTCAGTTTTTTGAGAAAATTCTCACTGGAGAAGTTTTATCTAGATTGACGACTGACACAACACTCTTGCTTTCTGTTGTGAGCTCATCGGTGTCGCTTTCATTACGTAACGCTTTAATCTTTATTGGTAGCTTACTTCTGATGTTCGCTACTTCTTTGGAGTTGGCATCTTACACCCTTCTTATTGTTCCAGTTGTTTTGATACCTGTATTGTTTTTGGGAAAAAAACTCAGGAATTTAAGTAATTTTAGCCAAGAAAAAATTGCAGAAAGTTCGGGAATAGCGTCGGAAATGTTACTCTCATACCAAACTATTCAAGCTAATACTCAAGAGAATTTTTCTAAGATGCGATATAAAGCAATTGCAGAAAAGGCATTTAACATTGCCAAACAGAGGATCTTAATTAGGTCGATATTGACAGCAGTCTTAATATTTTTTGTTTTTACTGGCATAGTTGCCGTGTTGTGGGTTGGAGCATTGAACGTAAGGCAAGGATCAATGTCGCAGGGACAATTAGTTCAATTTTTAATTTATGCAGTACTTGTGGCGGGTAGCATAGCCCAGCTTACTGATGTGTATGGTGAATTACAGAGAGCGGCCGGAGCCAGTGAAAGGTTAATAGAATTACTTAATTTGGATGACAAAATTTATGAATCAGAAGAACCAAAAATTTTTGATCCGAGAAAAAGAAAAATTCAACTAAAGTTTGATAATGTCTCATTTAATTATCCTACTCGAAAAGAGTCATTTGCATTAGAAAATTTTTCTCTGACTGTTTCTGCTGGGGAAAAAATTGCAATAGTAGGACCTTCGGGGTCAGGCAAAACAACAATCTTTCAGCTTTTACTTCGCTTCTATGACGTCACGAGCGGGGCGATTTATATTGATGGAATAAATATTCAAGATCTAACTCTCAAAGATTTAAGGAATTGTTTTGCTTTAGTTCCTCAAGAATCGACTATCTTTGCGATGAGCGCTAGAGAGAATATTAAATTTAGTAGGCCTGATGCTGTTGATCAGGAAGTCTACAATGCTGCTGCTGCTGCTGATGCTGAAAAATTTATATTAGACTTACAAAAAGGTTATGATACCTACTTGGGAGAAAAAGGCGTTCGTCTATCGGGAGGACAGAAACAACGTGTAGCAATTGCAAGAGCGATTCTAAGAGACTCTTCCATTTTGCTCTTTGACGAGGCCACAGCATCACTGGACTCCGTTTCTGAGACAGCGGTTCAGCGAGCAGTAGATGATTTGTCTAAGACGAGAACAACTATCGTTATAGCGCACCGACTATCAACGGTAAAAAAAGCTGACAGAATAATTGTTTTAGAATCTGGTAAGATTGTTGCTGATGGACGCCATGATGAATTAGTTCAGAAAGACGGTATCTATGCAAAACTAGCTAAGTTGCAGTTTGCGAACTCCTGATTTTGCAAATTGTAATCTTAATTATGCATTTATTGTAGCAATACGCGTCCAAAAGTGCCAAAATAACGATTATTGACAGCACATTTATAGCCAAAGCGGACTACGTAGGGGACAATTATGATAAAATTTAGAACACTTTCTGACAAAAACCTTATTGAAAACGAAAAGCCTTTTGCAGAACGTAATGATGCAAAAACTATGTTTTCGTTTCTGACGACTACGGCAAATAAATTCCCAGATCGGCCAGCACTAAGTTTTCAGTTAAAGTCAGGTGCAAAAGACCCTGCAGAAACTTATAGCTGGGGCGAGCTATTGAGAAAAGTTACACAAGCAGCAAATTTTTTTCGAGCCGAAGGTGTACAAGACAATGACGTGGTAGCATATATACTTCCGAATTGTAATGAGGCGGTAGTAAGTTTTTTGTCAGGGGTATGCGCTGGTATTGTTTGTCCGATAAATCCTCTGTTGGATCCCGCACAGATTTCTTCTATTCTCAGAGAGGTAAACGCAAAAGTAGTGGTTACTTTGGCTCCCTTCCCAAAAACTGATGTAGCGCAAAGAGTTGATGAGGCTTTGAAGTACTCGCCAGAAGTAAAAACTTTGGTAGAGGTGGATTTACGGCGTTACACAGCTCCACCTTTAAGCTGGATAATTTCTGTTATTAGACCAAAACTAAATAGAAGCCACTCGGCTAAAGTTGTCGATTTTTCTTCCGCAATGGGATCATATAAAGATAATGTGTTAGATTTCGACGATATTAGTACGAATCGAATTGGAGCATATTTCCATACTGGTGGAACTACAGGAATCCCGAAAGTAGCCCGTCACGGAGTTCTCGGCATGATCTATCAAGGTTGGTCGACGGTAAGAGTATTAAGTTCTTGGAGTGAACAGGACAGTCTTATTTGCCCTCTACCGATGTTTCACGTTTTTGCGGTTTATCCGATGCTAATGACTTGCGTGGCCTCTGGGGCACATATCATTTTTCCTACTCCTCAGGGTTACCGAGGAGACGGCGTTTTTGATAACTTTTGGAAGTTGGTTGAACGGTGGAAAGTAAGCTTTATGGTTATGGTGCCGGCAGCGGCGACGACGCTGATGCAAAAAGAGGTCGATGCTGACGTTTCGTCATTGAGGTACGCTATCTGTGGTTCAGCGCCACTTTCCCCAGATTTATTTAATAGGTTTGAAAAGGAAACCGGTCTTAAAATTCTTGAAGGTTATGGCATGACTGAATCAACCTGTTTAATTACAGTGAACCCGCCGGATGGCAAACGTAAAATTGGATCTGTCGGATTACCATTTCCTTACACAGATTTGAAGATATATCACTTTTCTGAAGACGGCAGAATTTTAAAAGAATGTGAAGCGCATGAAGTGGGAGAAATCTGCGTGTCAAACCCCGGAGTCGTGGATGGTGATATTTACACTCAGGCGACGAAAAATGTTAATTCTTTGTCTGGCCGTCATTTGCGTACAGGTGATTTAGGAAAGGTTGATGAAGATGGTTTTGTCTGGATAACAGGAAGAGCTAAGGATATTATAATACGTGGGGGGCATAATATTGATCCTGCTATAATTGAAGACTGTTTAGCTGGTTATTCTGATGTCGCTATGGTAGGCGTTATCGGTCAACCAGACATGAGGCTAGGTGAAGTGCCTTGCGCATATGTCGAACTAGTTAAGGGAGCTAATGCGAGTTCAAAGGATCTACTTTTGCATGCCGAAGCAAATATCAAAAATAAGCTTGATATTCCTGCTCATGTCGAAATTTTGGATGCGTTACCTTTGACCGGAGTAGGAAAAATTTTTAAACCTGATTTAAGAAAGAGAGCGATAAAAAGAACTTTTAACAAGGCATTGGAGGAAAGTGGTTTGCTGGCTTCAGTAGAACAAGTTTCTGACGATGAGAACGAAGGTCTTATTGCTTGGGTTAAAGCTGACGAAGTCGTGTCTGACTCAGATTTAAATGACTCATTAGGACAATTTGTCTTTAAATGGAAACGCCAGGCTTGACTAAGTCAACAAGATGTTAAAAATCTGACGTTCAAAAAAACTTAATATGCGTTGTGTTTTTTTCTGCACTTTTGGTTTATTTTTTGCATTGTAACTCTCAGTTGGCTTGTTACCAATGAGGAGAAAAAATAATGCCAGATTTTAATTCAGATGGTTCGTCCGAACCAGCATATCAAGCAGAGGTGGTAGTAAAGGTTTTGCAGACAGCAATCAGTTCGATGCAAAAGTTGGGATTGACGCACTCTGAAGCTTTGACCGGAATTCTGAGTCAAGTTGCAGTTCAGGTTGAGCCTGAAGCTATGAAACATGCAGTAAAGATCAACAAACAGTTGCATGAAATTTACAAAAATTTAGACCCAAATGGCTAGAAGTAACTACCCTTGTTTAAGTCATGTTGTTTAACATTGATCTGGTCAAATAAGCTGAGGGCTTTCAAAGTTTATTTTATTTTCTTTGTCAAAAAAGTGTTTGATTTTTTTAAATATTTCGCTTTGTTATTCAACTTTAATTTGGAAATAAACTATTTCATAGTTACCCTCTGCACCTTGATCGATACGTATAGGATCTTTTCTTTGAAAAGAAGTTTTTACGAAAGATCACTTTTTCATATACACTGACACTGCTTAAGATTAACCTAAAATGGCATTTTTAAAAAAGCATCAGAGACATATAAAAACTTTGGTGTTGAATAGATAAGAAATGAAATAACTAATTTTGGTGCTGCCGGAGAGAATTGAACTCTCGACCTCCTCATTACCAATGAGGTGCTCTACCACTGAGCCACGGCAGCTTGTAATTGTGGTAGACTTCTCCGCAAAAATTGGCAAGTTAATTTTTGCAAGAATTTGAAACCAAAACTCACCCATGGTAGATTTATTTTCGTTGCGCTGTGACATAATCTAAACTAATTAGAAAATGGGGCCGAATAAGTATTATAATAAATTAATGGATATAAATATTGGATAAAAATGACTTGAATAAAAATTTAAAAAAAGGATCGGTCTCCGCTAGTTTTTTGAATACAAAAAGTGAGAAAAAAAAACTTAGGAGTGATAGGCTTGATGACGCGTTGAGAAAAAATCTGAGTAGAAGAAAAGAACAAGCAAGGCAACGAAATAGTAATTAAAGTTTCATTTAGGTTTTTAAGTTTATGGATAGAATAATTGTAAAGGGGGGAGCTCAAGTTAGCGGAGCTTTAGAAATTTCAGGTGCAAAGAATGCATGTTTAGCTTTGATGCCTGCGGCACTTCTAACAGATGAACCACTTACCTTAACTAATGCACCGGATTTAACAGATATTACTACGATGGTTGACCTTTTACGTTCGTTTGGCTGTGAAGTAGCAGCTTTAAAAAATAATAGTGTGATAGCTATTTCTGCTGGATTAATTAACAATTATTTAGCTGAATATGATATCGTAAGAAAAATGCGTGCATCAATCTTGGTGCTAGGCCCACTTTTGGCGAGGGTAGGTCAAGCAACGGTTTCGTTGCCTGGTGGATGCGCGATTGGTGCTAGACCAGTTGATCTGCATTTGAAAGGCCTTGAGGCCATGGGAGCAGAGCTAAACTTAGTAGATGGGTACATTAATGCGAACGCGAAAAGTGGTCTGCAAGGAGCAAACTATGAATTTCCAAGTGTTTCAGTTGGTGCCACTGAAAACTTGATAATGGCTGCTACCTTGGCGAAGGGAAGTAGTTGCTTCAAAAACTGTGCTAGAGAGCCTGAAGTTGTAGATCTTTGCAATTGTTTGAAATCTATGGGAGCTAAAATTTCTGGTGCTGGAACTTCGGAAATACTTATTGAAGGTGTTAGTCGATTAAGTGGCACTACTCATAAAGTTATATCTGATCGGATAGAACTAGGCACATATATGCTTGTACCCGCAATAGCTGGTGGTACCTTACTGCTTAAAGGAGCAACTAAAAAAACTCTTGAAGCGTTTACTCTAAAATTGGAGGAAACGGGTGCAGTTATCATTGAAAATGAGGAAGGACTTTTGGTATCTGGTAGTCAAAGCGGCGTCGAACCCACAAACATCATCACAGAACCATACCCGGGGTTCCCAACGGATTTGCAGGCTCAAATGATGGCCCTGTTAATTTTTTCTAATGGGGTCTCATTACTTGAGGAAAAAATTTTCGAGAATCGATTCATGCATGCACCTGAGCTTATGAGAATGGGGGCAAATATCGAGTTAGATGGTGGAACTGCAAAAGTTACCGGAGTAAAGAAAATAAAAGGTGCTCCCGTAATGGCTACTGACTTACGAGCGTCTGTGAGTTTGATTTTAGCTGCTCTGGCTGCAGAGGGTGAAACCGTAATTAGTCGAGTTTATCACTTAGATAGAGGATATGAGCGATTAGAGAACAAGTTGTTTTCTTGTGGTGTCGATATACGTCGAGTTTAGAAAATGTTTTGGTATGATATAAACTTAGTGAAGAATCAAATTTGGAAGAAAAAGTTTGGTGAAATTTTTCCGCAAACTAACAAGCTCCTGAGGTATACTCTTATTGCGCAAATACATATTATTTGTTAACGAAAAGTTTTGAATGGGGTTTCCGTGCCAATATTTTTAAATTCAAGTCAGTTAGATTTTCAGCCTGCGTTTTCCAAATTCTTGGCGCAAAGCCAGAAACGAAATGAAAAAATAAATTTCGATGTAACTGAAATAATTTCAAGAATTCGACTCTCAGGTGATATTGCGCTTAATGAGTTAACTCAGCTTTATGATAATTTTGATTTAAAAAGTAACGGGTTACTTTTTTCCATGGAGCAGATTGACTCTGCCATTAGTATAATTTCAGAAAAAGAAAAGAAGTCTTTAGAACTGGCAGCTTCTAGAATTTTCGATTATCACATTAAGCAGGTTCCAGAAGATAAGCTTTGGATTGATGATGCCGGAGCAACTTTAGGCTGGCGTTGGAAACCAATTTCTAAAGTTGGCTTATATGTTCCTGGTGGAACGGCGTCGTATCCTTCTTCAGTTCTTATGAACGCTATTCCTGCAAAAGTTGCTGGAGTTGATGAGATTGTGATTACGACTCCCACGCCAAAAGGTATATTTAATCCTCTCGTTTTATATGCAGCCAAACTATCGGGCGTAACTACAATCTACAAAATAGGAGGAGCTCAAGCAGTCGCAGCCTTAGCTTATGGCACGAAAAGAATAGCAAAAGTAGATAAAATAACTGGGCCGGGTAATGCTTATGTTTCTGCTGCAAAAAAACAGGTTTTCGGGGATGTCGGAATTGATATGCTTGCCGGTCCCTCTGAAATTCTGATTATTTCTGATGGAACGGTGGATCCGAATTGGCTGGCACTCGATTTACTCAGTCAAGCTGAACATGATTCTTCTTCTCAATGTGTTTTGATTACCACCAATGAAAAGCATGGCAAGTTAGTCGAGATGGCAATTTCTCAGAATTTGAAGCATTTAAAACGTCATAAGGTTGCTACTGAAAGTTGGAACTCCCACGGTGCAATAATTATTGTCAAAAACTTGGCGGAGGCCAGTGAACTTAGTAATTATGTCGCTCCAGAGCACTTGCAACTAAGTGTTGAAGATCCCGATAAATTAGAGAAACTAATTACCAATGCAGGTGCAATTTTTATGGGTTCATGGACGCCTGAGGCCATAGGCGATTATATTGGAGGCCCTAATCATGTCTTACCCACCAATGGCTCCGCAAGATTTTCGTCTGGATTATCAGTTTTAGATTTTATGAAAAGAACAAGTCTTTTAAAAATGTCACCGGAAGCTTTAAGACGAATCGGGCCGTCAGCTGAAGTTCTGGCTCAGTCAGAGGGCTTGGATGGGCATAAAGAATCTATATCCCTCAGATTAAGAAGACTTAATTCAAGTTGAAATTATGACTAAAACTGAATTCATATCGGATATAACCATCGAAGACAATGGTGCATCACCACCCACACCGGAAGTCGAGCAAGAAAGACGTGTAGCAATTAATGACTTATTGCAAGATAATACATTTTCATTATGTCTCAGTGAAAAAGGATGTTCTCCAAAAGGTCCTTATGATTTAACACTTTCAGTGAAAGAGGGTCGCTTATTCTTCAAAGTTTGCGAAAAAGGAGGATCTTACGGTTTTACATTTCAGTTGTCACTGTCTCCGTTGCGTCAAACATTGAAAGATTATTCAGACATATGTAAGAGCTATTTTGATGCAGTAAAACGACTTCCGCCAAGTAAAATTGAGGCAATAGACATGGCAAGACGTGGAATTCATTCTGAGGGAGGACAACTTCTCAGGAACCGGCTATCAAACAAAGCTATACTTGATATCAAAACTGCACGTAGATTGTTTACGTTAATTTTTGCATTACATATTGGTATTTAAATGCCCAAGTCTATAAAAATTCAAAGTGTGCTTTTTTGTTGCGATCATAATGCTGTCCGTTCGCCTATGGCTGAAGGTATTTTTAGAAAGTACTACGGGCACTCAATTTTTGTGCAGTCAGCCGGCATAAAACATGACATTGAAATTGATGGTTTTGCTGTTGCGGTATGTTCCGAAATTGGAATTAGAATTGAAAAACACAGAGCTCGTTCATTTGATGAGATGGAGGCTTGGGGAGATCAGATTGATAGCTTCGATCTTATCATAGCATTATCGCCAGCGGCACAACGTGCAGCACTGGAGTACACGCGTTATTTTTCTTTGGATATTGAATATTGGCCAACTCTTGATCCGACTGGATTACCAGACAATAGAAGTATAAGTCTGAAAGCTTATCGCGCAACGCGAGACCAAATTCAAAAATTCATTCTAAAAAAGTTTGGGACTCCCACCGAGTTTTGAGGTTCTAACAAATAACAAATTATTTAAATTTAGACTTTTTTACTTGTAAAAATATCATATTCAGGTCATTTAGCGAAGGTAACAAATTTAATAAGGTAAGTATAGGAGAGTACATGGCTAAGGAAGAGCTTCTTGAATTTCCCGGACTCGTCAAAGAATTGTTGCCTAACGCGACTTTTAGGGTAGAACTTGAGAATGGTCATGAGATAATTGCCCATACGGCCGGCAAGATGAGAAAAAATAGAATACGTGTTTTAGCGGGTGACAAAGTTCAAGTAGAAATGACCCCATATGACTTAAGTAAGGGTCGAATAAACTACCGTTTTAAATAAGTGCTTATTCTTGGTTCAAGCAGCCCTCGTAGAAAGCAACTTCTAGAGAAAATTGGAGTTGTTGTTGATCAGATTAAATTTCCTGAAACAAAAGAAGCGATTTTGAAATATGAGAGTCCTAGAGACTTTGTGCAGAGGATGGCTCTCGAGAAATCTGCGTCAATTGAGTGTTTGCAAAAGGATTTTTTGATAACTGCTGATACAATTGTGGTCAAAGGGAGAAGAGTGTTTGGAAAACCAAACGATGTTGGAGAGGCAGAGAAATTTCTTAGACTTCTTTCTGGTTCGAGACACAAAGTTTTTACTTGTGTATGTTTGTTGCATGATAACAAAGTTACCTCCAAATTGGTATTGACTACCGTCAAAATGAAAAGATTGTCTGAACTCGAGATAAAGTCTTACTTGAACTCAAATGAATGGAAGGGGATGGCTGGCGCTTATGCGATACAAGGAATTGCATCAGCATTTGTACCTTTTATTTCGGGCTCATATAGTAATGTAGTCGGTTTGCCTATAGTTGAAACTTTAGGTTTGTTGAATGGAGCAGGCTTCAGGGTTGATTTTTCGGGAACCAATTAAGAAATATGCAGAAGAAAATTTTAATTGAAAAATATGGATCGGGACATGCAGTAGCATTGTTCGTCAATAATACATTAACAGATTTACTAATTGATCCTTTAAATTGTAACGAGCCCGACTTAATCGGGAGCATTTTTTCTGCACGGGTACAGAGGAAAGCACCTGGAATAAATGGTACGTTTGTTGCTCTGCCCAACAACAGACAGGGGTTTATTAAGGGTAAATCTCAATTCCAAGTTGGGCAGATAATTCCTGTTATGGCAGTCATTGACGTTGAGAAGGGTAAGGCCCAAGTTGTTTCCGATAAAATTGTAGTGAAAGGAAAATTCGTAGTCATCACTGCCTTTAAAAAAGGCATAAATTTTTCAAAGAAATTTGATAATAATTCAAAAAAAAGCTTTCTTCGAAATCAACTTAAAGAAATCACTGACTTACCTCATCATGCGGGAGCCATTATAAGGTCAGCAGCTTCAACAGCCGACTTAGATGAGGTAATTGCTGAATTTATAAAACTTGCCAAGTTATTGACCACACTGCTCAGTGAAGATCTCTCGACTGTGAGAATTCTTTTGTCAGCTCCCTTAGCCAAAGAGGTTGCACTTAGAGATTGGGATACCAGAAATGTAGAATTTTATGAAAGCGAAAATTGTTTTGATTTTTTTGGTATTTGGGAAGAAATTATGTCACTGAAGAATTGTTGCGTGGAGTTACCAAATGGAGGCTCTATGATAATAGAGCAAACTTCAGCATTAATTTCAGTAGATATAAATTCAGGGTCTGATTTGTCTTCAGCGGGGGCTTTGAATGGAAATATATTCGCCGTCAGAGATTTGCCCCGGCAGCTTCGACTCAGAGGGCTTGGTGGAAAAATTGTAATAGATTTTGCACCCCTTAAAAAGACAGATAGGGTTTTAATTGAACGAGAACTTAGATCCAGGTTAGCGGATGACTCTATCAAAACTTTGTTTGTAGGATGGACTAATTTAGGAAATCTAGAATTAGAAAGAAAACGCCAAAGAAGACCTTTGATAGCTCGATTTAGTCAGAGTGGAGAGTTCATTTAAAGCTAAGTTTTGATAAATTTTTTAAATAATTGTTTTGACTATGGACAGGCTAATAATGTTCGCCTACAAAGAATACGTCATAACGCTAAGTTATTGACGTGCCCGGGTAGCTCAGGGGTAGAGCAGCGGACTGAAAATCCGCGTGTCGGTAGTTCAAATCTACCCCCGGGCACCATTGTATTTTTTCTACAGCTTTAAATTTTTCGACATACCGAATGGTATAGTTAAGCTATTAACAATACAATACAAAGGTGTTTTTAATCACAGTTTTCTAGTCGGATCAATTATTCTATAGTTTGTTCTTTTTTGAACTCAAGTTCCAGAAACGCAAAGTAACTTTCATTTGCACTTATTACGTTATGGTGTACGCCGGCTTTTTTAAAATATGGATTATTTGTCTTTACCTCTACCATATTAGTTTCTTGCTTTTCCGATATAATTTTAAGTGTTCCATCCATTAATGGCATTACGATGTAATCCATTTCATGAGTATGCCAGCCTGTTTCTTGACCCGGTCGGAATTCCCAACGAGTTATTTTTACGGCTTGGTTGTCTAAGAGCACATTAGCTGTTGCAGTATTTTCTACCATAATGATCACCGATCCGTTGTATCTTTTTAGTATTTATTTAAAAAATTTAAGCTGAATTTTTTTTTCTTAACTTCTATATTCAGTGTGCGGTAACTGAGGCTTTCTATTCTGTTAATAACTGTTGTTCTTGTCAATTTTTTTTTGCTATTAAAAAAAACAATTTGGTTGCTTTCATATCATATTTGATTTTATTTATAGAAACATAATAAAAGTGCATGGGATTCCCGAGTACAAAGTAAAGATGGAGTTTTTAAATGAGCAAATTGAGAGTGGCTGTTGATGTAGGAGGTACATTCACTGATATCTGTATTTTGAATGAAGATAATGCGGAGATAAAAATTCAGAAAACTGCCTCGACACCTCAAGATCCCAGGCTGGCAATTTTAGATGGGCTTAAGAAAGCTCAAATAAATTTAAAAAATGTGACTATGTTCACCCATGGTACAACGGTTGCAACAAATGCTCTTATTACGAGGAGACTTCCACGCACGGTAATGATTTGCACCGAAGGTTTTAGAGACGTAATAGAAATTCGTCGTGCGAATAAAGAGGACTTGTGGGACACATATAAGGATGTTGCGAAGCCATATATAAAAAGACGAGATAGACTTACTATTAGAGAGAGAACCGATGCTGCTGGCACAATAACAGTTCCTCTCGATAAACATCATGCGCTAGAGCTTTGTAGAATTATTAAAAGACGTGAGGCTAAGGCAGTCGCAATTTGCTTTATGAATTCATACCTTAACAGTAAAAATGAGTTAATGATGAAAGATATCCTTATAAAAGAAATACCAGATATCGCAGTGTCTGTATCTTCACAAGTTATGCCTGAGATTTTTGAACATGAAAGATTTTCTACAACTGTAGCTAACGCCGCTTTATCACCAGTTGTTGTTGATTATACTCAAAGTTTGTATGAAAATTTGCAAGAAAGTGGATATACTCGAGATTTACTTTTGCTTCACTCTGGCGGAGGAGTGATGACCTCGGGAAGTGTTAAAGATTTTGCCGCTAGATTGGCAGGATCAGGGATAGCTGCTGGAGCTATTGCTAGTAGATTTGTTGCAAAACTCTGTGGGTATGAAAATTCTATAGGTTTTGACATGGGAGGCACGAGCACAGATATTTCTCTTGTATATCAGGGTAATTCTAGGATAACTAAAGATTGGTATGTAGAGTATGGCTACCCAATAAGATTTCCCAGTATAGAAGTTTTGACCATTGGTGCTGGAGGCGGATCTTTGGCTTACCGAGACGAAGCTGGGTCGTTAAAAAATGGCCCTCAGTCAGCGGGAGCTGATCCTGGACCGGCCTGTTATGGGAATGGAAGCCTTGATCCCACTAACACTGATGCAAATTTAGTGCTTGGTAGATTAGGCATGAAATTGGCTGGTGGTGAAATTCAATTAGATTTGAAACAAGCAGTATCGGTAATCAAAAATAAGATTGTGAATTTTTTTGATTTTGAGCTTTATGAAGCTGCCGAAGCTATTATAAATGTTGCAAATGCTAACATGTCAAATGCGGTAAGGCTCTTGTCGATAAGTAGAGGCTACGATCCTCGTGACTTTGCCTTAGTAGCTTTTGGTGGAGCGGGAGCTTTGCATGGAGCAGCGATTGCTAAAGAATTATCGATTCCCGTAGTTATTGTACCTCTTAATCCCGGAATTACTTCAGCGATGGGCTGTTTGCTGGTTGATGTCCAGCACGATTTTTCAGACAGTTTCATGTCTTTGACGTCTGAAACAAAGATTGATGAATTAGAGAACGCTTTTCTGAAGTTAGAAGGCCTAGCAAAGGAGCGTCTATCGTCGGAAGGAGTCTCTCAAGCCGATATGGTTATTGAGAGGTTTGCAGAAATGATGTACCAGGGACAATGGCGCTCGTTAATTATTTCTGTTTCAACTGAAGTAGAAAAAATATCAGACCTAGTTGATAATTTTCATGCCGAGCATTTGAGAGAGTACAATTTTAAACGTGATGATGCTCCAGTAAGTATGTTTAGAGTTGCAATAAAAGCTACTGGGATAGTACCAAAAGTAGATTTGCAGAAATTTTCAGAAAAGAATTACGATGCCACTTCAATTGTAACTAGGCAAGTTTGGTTCGAAAATAAACCTTACGATGCACAAATATTTAACCGGGATGACTTGCGCTGTGGCGCTAGGCTCCTAGGACCTGCAATTATAGAACAATTTGATTCTACTACTGTTGTTCCACCTGGAGTAAAAGCTAGGATCGATGAATTTTTAAATATTATTTTGCAGATTGAGGAGTAGCTTATGTCTAAAAAAGAAAAAAATCTGGATCCTGTGACGTTCGAGGTGCTTAAAAACTCATTTATTTCTTCTGTCGATCAGATGGCTGAACAAGTCCTCCGAACATGCTATTCTTTTGTTATTTATAATCGCGACTTTTCTAACTGTTTGCATGATGCGGATGGTAATTCAGTTGCTCAAGGAAATGGGGACATTGCAGTACATGTTGGAACTTTGCATTTTACATGCAAAGAGGTCATCAGAGTTTTTAAAGGTAAAATGAAACCCGGTGATGTTTATGCGGTAAATGACGTCTATGCTGGTGGTACTCATTTTAATGATGTGAGATTAATTCGGCCGATTTTTGACGATAATGAATTGATTGGCTTTTCTCAGGCTAATGGGCATTGGTCAGATTTAGGAGGTTCGGTTCCCGGTTCTTTTGACGTTACTGCAAAAGATATGTTTAGGGAAGGTATGAGAATCACTCCGGTTCGAATATATAAAGAAGGTAACTATTGCTATGATGTTGCAAATATGATTGCATCAAACACTAGGGATCCAAAATCAATAATTGGTGATATTCAGGCTCAGGCTCAAGCGACAAAGGTAAACGAAATAGAAATTTTGCGCCTTGTCAAAAAGTATGGAAGAAAAGCTATTCTCAGCGGAATGAGAGAGGTTCAAGATTATGTTGAGTCAGCTGCCAGAAATCGAATCAGCAAACTTCCTGATGGAGTATGGGAAACTGTAGATTACATTGATAGAGATCCTGCTAAAGGAGAAGGTATGATCCCTATAAAGATTAAAATGACAATTAAAAGTGATGCGATAAGTTATGATTTCTCTGGCAGCCATTCGGTAATTTCGTCAATTTATAATTCTGCACCTGGTGCTACTTTCTCTGCAGTAGTTGCAGGCATGAAGACTTTTTTCCCTGATCTTCCCCTCAATAGCGGATTTTATAGAATGATTACAGTTAATGCGCCGAAGAATACCATTGTAAGCGCTGAGTGGCCAATAGCAGTAACAGGATTCTTGATGCCATTTGAAAAAATAATGAATTCAATTTTTGAAATGTGGTCTAAAATTATGCCAGAGAAGGCAATCGCTTGTGCTTTTAACTTAGAGTATCTTTTAGCTGGTGGAAACGATCTGAGAAGTCCAACTAAGCCAATTTTTATGTTTTACGAGTGGTTACCTGGTGGATGGGGCGGACGAAATGGGAAAGACGGGAGCGACGTAACTACTGCTTGCTTCGGTACAGGCTTAATGTCCCAGCCTATCGAGGGAAATGAGAGAGTAAGTCCCGTCTTTACAAACGAATTTCAGATTAAGCAGGACTCACCTGGTCCAGGGAAATGGAGGGGTGGCGCCGGGGCAGAAAAGTCTTCAGTTTTACTTGATGCTGATAATACGGTGATCTCATATATTTGTGATCGAGAGAGGGCAATAGTATGGGGCATTGAAGGAGGGTTGCCATCGATGCCGCATGGTTTAACTGTACAACACGCAAATTCAGGATCCGAGAAGTGGCTTGGATCTGTTTTTTCTGATTATCCAATCTCAAAAGGAGACGTTTTTTCACGGCCTACTGCAGGAGGTGGCGGTTTTGGAGACCCACTTGAAAGAGAGTGTAGTGCAGTTTTAGAGGACGTTGTCGACGAGTATGTTTCAATTGAACGCGCTGCTGAAGATTATGGCGTTGTTATTCGAGAAATTGATAAAGAAATTTGTTTGTATGAGGTAGACGTCAAAAAGACTGAGATGAAGCGCACTTATATTAGAGAGAATAGAAAATCTTGGGCAAGAATGAACCCGGACTCAGTTTCAGAGATGTATAAGGCTGGAAAAATAGACAAAATTGATGCAGTAAGACGTTATGCAACAATTTTGAATTGGGATACTGGTGAATTGCTGCCTATTTCTACAAGACAGTTTAGAGAAAGTTTTGAAAAAAGAACTGTATCTTGTTGGGTATAAAGTTATTAACTTAATTCTTATTCTTTTGGAATGTGAGTGATTTTTTAATTGGAGATAAATTTATTTCGTCAATTACCGTGTTCTCTTTAGTGGATAAGACTTGTATGATAATGTCGGCTACTGTTCTTGGTTCAATAGCGTTTTCGGATGAGTCGGCTGGCTGAAAACTTAGCTCGTCAAAAAAGGGGGTTCGAACAGCACCGGGATTAATAAGACATATTCGTACATTTTTGTTGGCTCCTTCAGCTTTAAGGGCTTGAGAAAATCCACGAAGACCAAATTTTGTAGCACAATAAAGGCTTCCTGATTTACTACCTGAGAGGGCAGCTTCTGAACCCATAAATATTATATCTCCTCGTTTGTTTGTTTTAAAGTGGCGAATTAATTCGCTACTGATGAGCATATGAGCAATTAGATTTACATTTACAAAGTTGATAACTTGCTCAGACGAAAATTGTTCTAATTTTCCAAATGCTCCGTAGCCCGCATTACTTACTAAACCATCAATATTGGGATGGTCGCAGAGTATTTTTTTGAACTTTTTGACAATGTTTATTGTATCTGACAAATCTAACGAGTAGCCAACATAATTTTTATATCGTTTTAAACTTTTACTCTCATGCCGAGATATACCTAAGACTTTTGCACCTTTTTTTAATAACTCTGTACAGATAGATAGGCCAATCCCGCTCGAACTTCCAGTCACTAATATTTGTCTATTTTTTAACATAATTTTTCAGCTTGGTTCATGAACTGCAAGAAATATTTATCTCTTCGGCGACAAAATTCGAGGTTATTTTTTTGCAAAAATCAATCATTTCATTTTCTAAGTTACTATCATATTTCACTAGCTCTCCGTTATCGGCAAGCTTTGTGGAAAATAATCGGGCCTTGGGATGCTGCTTTAAAATATTTTTAAACATCTTTTTTGGGAATCTAAGTGAACCATAGCTTATTGAATGAATAGACTGTGATGGTACCGAAGAAAAAATCTGGTGGATCAATTCACGGTACTTATATTCCCAGTTTTTATCATGAATCAACGGATCGAGCCGTAAACCTATTTTCCATCCCCTTGCCGCTAATTGCGACATTGTATTTATTCGATTTTTTACAGAAGGCGTTTTAGTATCTAGGGATTGTGCTATGGAACAAGGTAAGAGGCTATATGCTACGACACAATTGGCGATTGGCTCAGTCGACATTAGAGGATTTATTTGGATACTTTTTGTTCTTAGTTCGAGCAAAGCGTTTGGATGATTCTTGAAAAGTGGTAAAATAAAATCGACAAACCCTGTGATACCTTCTAACGCAAGTGAGTCGCAATCGTAGCCCGAGAAGAATGACAATTTTTGTTTACCACTAAGTAGTATTTCTTCACAGATTTTATTTCCGAAGTCTTCAAAATTGACAAAAATTACGTAATTCGCTGATGAGTACATTCCCTGAAGAAAGCAGTACTGACAGTCATAAATGCAATTGAACATATGAGAGAAATAGAAATTTTTATATCCCCTCATGCCAAATCCTTTGGGTGTCGGAAGGACGAAGTTAAAATGCTTTTTGGCGAGTATAAGGGCTGGATTTTTTTTTTGGATGCGAAAACTCTGATTACGTTTATTAAAAACTTCTCCATAACTTTCTATCATTATTAAGTGAGAATTAGAAAACTTTCCAAGAATTTCTTTTGTTCTGGGATGATTTTCAATGTCCCTTTCAACATAGATTATGTCCATCAAAATTTGCTCCAGTTTATTTCATGCTGATCTACTTTTATTTTCAAATACTTTAAAACTGCCTTCGAATTATTGAGTACACTGATTTCATCGAAAAAACTTTGATCCGGAGATATTGCTAACATTGCATTAACTAAGTATTTAAGCTGATTTTTCTGCGTAACGCTAAAATGCCAACGCGCACATATTAGCTTGTATTCTTTCGGCGTTTCTAGCCTTGTGGCTTCACTTTTCGAAATTTCTTCTAAAGATTGAGCTATTTTAATAATTTTGGCTAGATTACTTTTGAATAGTGACACCGTACTTTTTTTTGTAATTTTTTTAATATTATTACTTGGATCATCAGAAACAATTTTTAGTATTACTATAAGTTCTTTTGATACTAACCGAGAAGCGATTTCAAAAAAAGAGAAGCCCTCCATATCAAAAACTTCTTTATTGTTATATTTAGTATTAGCTTGTCCGGAGGTCAATAAGTTTGCTAACGGAACATTTTTGTCTTTTCTTATACTGGGATAATGTACCTCTGAGGTATCAAGAGACGTCACTTTGTCTATCATAATGAGTGAACCGAAGGTGGATTTGCAAAAGCCTGCAATGCCAATATTAATCCAACCAGACCATCTGGGTGCTAGAATTTTTTCATGGAGATAAATCGTAGCCGCTGCACATCTTGTTTGACCAATACCTGAAATTACAAGGAAATGGGTATTATACCTATTTTTGAAAATAGGAAAGACTACCCCTTGAGATATTTTCGACATCTGAAAATGTGAAATTATTACTGACGCTTCTGCTTTTAGAGCAACTACCCAACAAGTCATATGTCGATGATTTGATTTTTTCGAAAATTTGTTTTTAAGCGTTCTCAAGAGATTGTTCAGTCCATTTTTTAAGTTTGTTATTGTATTTTGTTACAAATTCATTGTTATTTCTTTTTTTTGCACCTTTGATTAATATCTGTAACTTTTCAGTTATTATGTTCACAACCTCTTTTTTTTGACCTTGTGTTAGGGAAGTACATAATAATAACTTTTCAAGAGCATATATCCTAAAACGGTCGAGACCCCAAAATTTTTTGGAAAGTTGATCTTTGTGCCCTCCATGCTTAATTACTAAGGGCGTGCTTAAATATAACACAGGATATTGTGAGGTGACTCTAAGCCAGAGGTCATAGTCCTCACAAGCCAGAAGCTTTGTATCGAAACAACCTACTTCCTGGAGTAGCAACCTCTTCATTAAAACGCTGCTGGGTGAAATTACGCATCTTGGCAGGCAACTGCTGAAAATATCTCCACCACTTTTTTCGTGAATACGCTTCTGATTTATAAACTTATTGTTTTTTAGCCAAGTCTCGTTTGTATGAATTAGTTTAAATGAGTTGTTTTGTTGTAGATAGGAAGTAATTTGTTGTTCCAATTTTGTAGATAGCCACTCGTCGTCTGAATCGAGAAAGGCAATCCAGTAACCTGATGCCTTTCGTATTCCGAGATTGCGAGCATTGCTAACACCTTTAGTTGGTTCTGAAAAGAATTTTACTTGAGGAAAACTCTTTTTTACCAAATCTTCAGTACCATCAGTTGAACCATTATCAACAACAATTATTTCTTTAGCCTTATAAGTTTGAGAAACCACGCTTTTAAGGGCTCTACTAAGCATTTCTTTCCTATTAAGTGTTGGAATGATGACTGAGATGCTGTGTTTTTTTATTAATTTAGGCGATTGGAACATTATTATGGTTTCGATTTTGCAGACAGGTATAAAGTATTAATCGCTATAGAAGTCTATTTCATTAACACATTGTTAGTTGCATTGATAAGCTACTTTTTGGATTTACTCAACAGTCTTTCAAATTCACTTTCAACATTTTTTAACTCTTCAATAGCTGCTTTTATGTCGGACGTATCAAAAACGTTGATCTCCACATGTGCTCCTCTGTGAGAGAAACTAGACCTATTACCTTTGTGCTCACTTGAGATGAAGTCCTTAACCAAGTGGATATCGACTGGACGAACAAACCCCTTTGGTGTGATTTTATCAAAGAATTCTGTTTCAACTTTTCCTCGAACCAAACCGATGGTGCTTTCGTCTATAAGTATGTTATTGGTAGGTGCTAAACCTTGAAGACGAGCTGCCAAATTTACTGGGCTGCCCAATGCAGTATAGTCAAGTCTTTGATCTGATCCAAAATTTCCTACAGTACAAAATCCTGTGGCTATACCCATTCTAATATTTATTCCACCTGGAATTCCTAGCCTTTTCCAATAGTCGCGTAATTCCTCAATTCTTATCTGCATTCTCAACGCCATCTCAACGCATTGTAGTGCATCATTTTCTTCTCCCTGAGTTTCAGGGTCTCCAAAAAAGACCATAACTGCATCGCCAATAAATTTATCTATTGTTCCTCCACACTCAATTGCAATTGTTGTCATTTCAGAAAGATAATTGTTAATAACTTTAGCTAATTTTTCTGGTTCTAATGTATCGCTTAAATCTGTAAACCGTTCAATATCAGAAAAGAAAACCGTAAGATTCTTTCTTTTATGCTTTGTTTCTTCAGCCTCTTCACTGTTGAAGATACTTTTGTACACTTGAGGTGACAAATATTTTGCTAGCCTTGTTGCAATGTTTTCTAAACGGCGGCTCTTTTCTTCAATAATTTCCTGATCA